>Ga0256847_1000035_pt1 | contig 86789 bp, 85 predicted proteins | sample TeddybearmetaG_FD_189099 | JGI IMG/M metagenome (GOLD analysis project Ga0256847, IMG submission 189099) | Hydrothermal vent microbial communities from East Pacific Rise, Pacific Ocean - Teddybear | ecosystem: Environmental > Aquatic > Marine > Hydrothermal vents | place: Pacific Ocean: East... | reverse complement strand
GCGTCCACATAGAAAAAGAAATAGATCAAATGCTCACAAGGCATAAAATCAGATACAAGGATATAATGAGATATTATAAAAATGAAGACTACTTCGACCAAATCCTAACTTAACAAAGTAGAATTAGACACTTGCTAAATCTTATTTCACCGTTAGTAAGGATAGTCAAAGAGTAGTGCTTTTGTAATAGCACTTAGACGCAAGATGCCTTATATACTGCAATTGTTAAGTTTTCATGTCAAAGAGTAGTGCTTTTGTGATAGCACTTAGACTTATTTTCAAACTGTTCGGAAGTTTTTACAAAAGGTCAAAGAGTAGTGCTTTTGTGATAGCACTTAGATGCATTAAGAACTGATTTGTCAGCAACAGTAATCTGTCAAAGAGTAGTGCTTTTGTGATAGCACTTAGACACTCGTTCTCGTTGATTCTCAACTTGTCCGTTTTGGTCAAAGAGTAGTGCTTTTGTGATAGCACTTAGACACCGAGGCCTTAGCCAAACGCGTAATGCGGTTAGCGTCAAAGAGTAGTGCTTTTGTGATAGCACAAAATAATGAACAATTGAAAATGAAAAATTAATAATTAAAAGAGCAAGCCATATGGACTAATAGGCTCAATCCATATATCGAAGTCATGCATAAACAACAATACCAAAAGCCTGTATTATCATTCGATATTATCGAACCCTTTAGGACTGCAGTGGATGAATATGTACTTTATGCTATATCAACGAGACTGGCCAAACCTGAGTTTTTTACAGAAAAGAGAACTGGGATGATTTTGTCCACAGCTGGAAAAAGAATCCTGATACCACCATTTCTCAAAATGATTCAAAATCGGGTAAAAATAGATGGCTATACTACCAGCTGGTACAAGCATATTTATCGAACTGTATATCAATTGAGACAGAGAATCGAAAAGAGCAAAGTATATGACGAAGTATCTGATTACCTACGACATAAGGCATAATAAATTGAGGAAAAAGATTTCTGATCTATTAATTCGATATGGATTTGAACGAGTACAGTATTCTGTATTTTGCGGGATGTCAAAATTAAGCGATCTGAAAAGATTGAAACATTTCATAAAAGGAATGAATCTAGATGAAAAGGATTCTATAATCATCCTTCCATTTTCTAAAATAAATGAAGAGATACAATCTAAAAGAATAAGTTCTTTGGATTTTAATAATGAAGTCATTATTATTTAATAAATTAGCAAAAGAACAGTGCAAGATGAATTGCAAATAGGAAACGTTAAGGAAATGTGAAATGCATAATTTAACAAATATTTTAGTTTTTGAAAGTTGGTTGCGGTCTGTAAATACAGGCGTTTCAGGAAATGTGGAGTCAAAGAGTAGTGCTTTTGGATTAGCACTTAGACTGTTCGTTATCATTATTAATGATTTATTCAGTTGTTGTCAAAGAGTAGTGCTTTTGGATTAGCACTTAGACATTTCTTCATCTTGAGGTTGATCTTGACCACAAGAAAGTCAAAGAGTAGTGCTTTTGGATTAGCACTTAGACAATTCCTTGCATTCAGCAACTTTGCGACTGTAAACGTCAAAGAGTAGTGCTTTTGGATTAGCACTTAGACGCATACAGACCTCCCGAGGCTGATGGTAGTTTAAGTCAAAGAGTAGTGCTTTTGGATTAGCACTTAGACTTTAGTTGAATCTATAGATGCAAATACAGAAGTTGGTCAAAGAGTAGTGCTTTTGGATTAGCACTTAGACCTGGTTCAAAGATTGTAATGCTCTGAGTATTTTGGGTCAAAGAGTAGTGCTTTTGGATTAGCACTTAAACCTTTCTGTGTGTAATCTTCATTGACTAGTAGATACAGTCAAAGAGTAGTGCTTTTGGATTAGCACTTAGACATCCACTAACTGTTAGCCCTGATGCAACAGTAGAGTCAAAGAGTAGTGCTTTTGGATTAGCACTTAGACCTATCAGGGAATTCTTCTGCAGCCTTATGATTTGTCAAAGAGTAGTGCTTTTGTGATAGCACTTAGACGGATCGCCAAAATTCTGTGCTTGTTTTAGATATTCGTCAAAGAGTAGTGCTTTTGGATTAGCACTTAGACCCTTTTTGATTTTTTTTATCCGCTTTTTGGCGGCAAGAGTCAAAGAGTAGTGCTTTTGGATTAGCACTTAGACGGTATGAATTTTCCCAACTAATAAATCAAGAATTTGTCAAAGAGTAGTGCTTTTGGATTAGCACTTAGACGAATTTTAGCTGCCACGTATTTTTGACATTTAAAAGTCAAAGAGTAGTGCTTTTGGATTAGCACTTAGACTATTTGAAGTTCAGTATCTTTCTCTATCATTACTGTCAAAGAGTAGTGCTTTTGGATTAGCACTTAGACGTTTTTGCACCAATTAGAGCAAAACATAGATTAGTCGTCAAAGAGTAGTGCTTTTGGATTAGCACTTAGACCTGAGGTGAAATCCCCTTTCGAGCATGAGCTCGGGAGTCAAAGAGTAGTGCTTTTGGATTAGCACTTAGACATTGATGTGATTTCAGAAGAAGTTTCAACACTGTCAAAGAGTAGTGCTTTTGGATTAGCACTTAGACCTTGTTGAAGGAGCTCATTACTTCGTTCTTTCCAGTCAAAGAGTAGTGCTTTTGGATTAGCACTTAGACGAGTACTACATTATTAGCTGTGCCGTCTACTTTTGTCAAAGAGTAGTGCTTTTGGATTAGCACTTAGACCTTGTTGAAGGAGCTCATTACTTCGTTCTTTCCAGTCAAAGAGTAGTGCTTTTGGATTAGCACTTAGACGAGTACTACATTATTAGCTGTGCCGTCTACTTTTGTCAAAGAGTAGTGCTTTTGGATTAGCACAAATCAATGAATAATTAAAAATGAAAAATTAATAATTCAAAAGAACAAGCCATATGGGCCAACGGCCTCAATCCATATATCGAGGTCATGCATAAGCAGCAATACCAAAAGCCTGTATTATCATTTGATATTATCGAACCGTTCAGGACTGTAGTGGATGAGTATGTACTTTATGCAATATCAACAAGACTGGCCAAACCTGAGTTTTTTACAGAAAGGAGAACTGGGATGATATTGTCCACAGCTGGAAAAAGAATCCTGATACCACCATTTCTCAAAATGATTCAAAATCGGGTAAAAATAGATGGCTATACAACCAGCTGGTACAAGCATATTTATCGAACTGTATACCAATTGAGAGAGAGAATCGAAAAAAGCAAAATATATGACGAAGTATCTGATTACTTACGATATAAAAAATAATAAGCTGCGAAAGAAGCTATCTGATTTATTGATACGATATGGATACGAAAGAATCCAATATTCGGTATTTTGTGGGTTGATAAAGTCAAATGACCTGAAATCATTTAAGTTGGTAGTAAATCAAATGGATTTTGATGCAAAAGATTCCATAATTATTATCCCTTTTGCAAGGGTAAATGCAGAGATCAAATCAAATAAAATTGCTTCTCTAGATTTTAATAAAGAAGTGATAATAATTTAGTAAATTGAGGTTAGAATAGTACAATTTAAAAAAGGTGAGAAAAATGTTAAGAAAATGTGAAATGCATAATTTAACAAAACTTTTAGTTTTTGAATGTGACGTGAGGGCAGTAAGGATGGTAATCTTGAAAAATGACTCGTCAAAGAGTAGTGCTATTGTTGAAGCACTTAGACTCTCTTGTAGATTTACCTAGATACTCAATATCTGGGTCAAAGAGTAGTGCTATTGTTGAAGCACTTAGACATCTACTGAATTTCTAGAGTGTTCCTGAATGGTTGTCAAAGAGTAGTGCTATTGTTGAAGCACTTAGACAAATATTGTCTATTCCTGTACAGGACATTATTAGGTCAAAGAGTAGTGCTATTGTTGAAGCACTTAGACGTTTACACTAATTGTGTCGTTGTTACTTCCTGTACTCGTCAAAGAGTAGTGCTATTGTTGAAGCACTTAGACGGAACTGTATTTCCATCAGTTAACAAAATGTTTGTTGTCAAAGAGTAGTGCTATTGTTGAAGCACTTAGACTCCATACTCATGTCAATGATTATGGATACAGTATGTCAAAGAGTAGTGCTATTGTTGAAGCACTTAGACTGTAGTAATATGGTTAAAGGAGTTATTCAGGCTCTGTCAAAGAGTAGTGCTATTGTTGAAGCACTTAGACTTTTTGGCGTACTCGGATCCACCCAAGTACTTGTCAAAGAGTAGTGCTATTGTTGAAGCACTTAGACCTTACTAAATAGGAGCCCTACCATGAAGATAGAGTCAAAGAGTAGTGCTATTGTTGAAGTACTTAGACATTTTTTACCCTCTTGGGTCGGTTCCAGGATGATCGTCAAAGAGTAGTGCTATTGTTGAAGCACTTAGACGCTAACATAAGTTCTACATCAACTTCACTATTGGTCAAAGAGTAGTGCTATTGTTGAAGCACTTAGACGACTATCGTCATAGTATCTGCTACTCCATAAATATGTCAAAGAGTAGTGCTATTGTTGAAGCACTTAGACTGAATAAAGACGCCAGACCTCAATCCTTTCCAGTCGTCAAAGAGTAGTGCTATTGTTGAAGCACTTAGACCATGTAGTCTTTGAGAGTCTCTAAATATCTAGTATGTCAAAGAGTAGTGCTATTGTTGAAGCACTTAGACTCAATATTTCCTCCACCATCGTCAAGTACAATTGGTGTCAAAGAGTAGTGCTATTGTTGAAGCACTTAGACAAGAGCCTGGCACCAGATCAAACATTTGTGTTTGTCAAAGAGTAGTGCTATTGTTGAAGCACTTAGACCATGTTGTCTGCGTTTGTTGTTGCTATCCATAAGTCAAAGAGTAGTGCTATTGTTGAAGCACTTAGACATTTGAATTTGCCCAGTTGGATCGGGCATTGAGCGTCAAAGAGTAGTGCTATTGTTGAAGCACTTAGACAAAATGTTTAGGTTCAACCCAAATAGGAGAACTAAAGTCAAAGAGTAGTGCTATTGTTGAAGCACTTAGACAGTTCCAACTCTTCTATAGTTTTACAGTTTTCTTGGCCAAAGAGTAGTGCTATTGTTGAAGCACTTAGACCTATTTTTCCTACTATTTCTGGATGAGCAGTTGTCAAAGAGTAGTGCTATTGTTGAAGCACTTAGACAACTTGTTTTGATCAACCTGAGCATTGATGTCAGTCAAAGAGTAGTGCTATTGTTGAAGCACTTAGACAGCTTATTCTTCTTTAGAAGAATTTCAATTGTTTGTCAAAGAGTAGTGCTATTGTTGAAGCACTTAGACACCTACCAATCCTCCATCACAAGAAAGAAAGAAGGTCAAAGAGTAGTGCTATTGTTGAAGCACTTAGACCTCACTTCAAACATCGTACCATCAAGCTCTATTGTGTCAAAGAGTAGTGCTATTGTTGAAGCACTTAGACACAGTACCTAACGTATTCCTTATATTTGTTTCTGGTCAAAGAGTAGTGCTATTGTTGAAGCACTTAGACTTCAATGTCCTCATTCAGGCTCAAGATAGCCAATGTCAAAGAGTAGTGCTATTGTTGAAGCACTTAGACAGTTCTCGAAGCAACCAAGGTAGAACTTCCAGTAAGTCAAAGAGTAGTGCTATTGTTGAAGCACTTAGACTTTTGGTCTTTTCTTCTGCATTTGCATCAGTTAGGTCAAAGAGTAGTGCTATTGTTGAAGCACTTAGACCTTGCCCAAATAACGAACAAGAAACAAAAAGTAGTCAAAGAGTAGTGCTATTGTTGAAGTACTTAGACTTTTTGGAGCACCCATTAAACATAGATCCAAGTAAGTCAAAGAGTAGTGCTATTGTTGAAGCACTTAGACATATATTTAAAATCGTTCCCATTTTTATCGGTCTGTCAAAGAGTAGTGCTTATTGTTGAAGCACTTAGACTTTTTCCTCCTTATTGCTACAGGAATAAAAAACTTGTCAAAGAGTAGTGCTATTGTTGATTTGTAAAATGCTAAATCACTCATGGATTAAGTGAAACAAAATAACCGAAAGCAAATCTTTCGGCAAGTAGGAAGTGAAATCTATGCTAAAATTAAAGAGTAGTGCTTTTGATTGCCACCCATCCGCAAGGTATGCTTGCAGTTCGTTATCTATACTTTCTCTGAAAGAATTGCTTACGCATCGATAGCTCATGGTTCATCACCTATTCTTTCTCTAAAAGAATTGCTTCGCAACGGTGGTTCATGTAATAGCACTTTGACATTTTTTCAACAGTGTGATAGTTTGATAATAGTAAAAGTACAGTGTCTTTATGATAGCATCCAGAAGTCAATTACTTCTGCCTAGTATGGGATAAACAAAGTTAAAGAGTAGTGCTATTGTAAGAGCATTAATTTATTCCATGGTTATTAGTACATTTTTCCTTCTGAAAGGTACTTTATTATTTGTGAGGAGATTTGCGTTGTGCGGAATATGCCATATTTTTGAGTTATACTTTTTCCGGGAAAGTATATAACATGTTTGTCGGCCGTTTTTTCGGAAATGGCTGACTCTTTATACAAAACATAACTTCAACTACAACTAACTTGAAAACCCCGCTATTAGTAAAATTTTTTATTGATGGTCAGAATTTTCACAATCGGTTAAAGGACTTCAATGTAACTATTGAAAAAGTCAATTATCCTGTTTTTTTTGATCATATTTTAGAAAAAATACGCACTCACAGAAAAAATCACACGACCGAAGAGTCTAGTGATTCACCTTTACCTATTCAATTCTTGAAGGCTGAATGGTATGCCGTACAGGATACGCTTATCAATTATTATCCTTATGGCACCATGAAAAAGATTCATCTGCGTAAACACGTGGATAATAAAAATGGTAATTTCTGGAAGCATTTAATTCATTACGATACTCGACATAAAAAATTTCCAAGCAGGTATAAAGAAATTTTTAATTGCGAAAAAAGAATTGATGAATTGGTAGCCGAAAAGGCTATAGAAAGCATCAAACAAACCAAAGGCAGACTTCTCAAAATTGAAAAAGAATATAAAGGTAAAGGAGTAATCCATGATGGTACACAACTCGATCTTATTAAGATTAAGTTTTCTGGATTTTTAAAAATTAAATATGAGACTAGAACTTGGGAGGAGAAAGGACTGGACACTGCTGTGGCTTGTCAAATGATAGCCAGTTGTCTCAATACGTCAAATGATCAACTTCATGAAGATGTAGATGATGTTGTTCCTGATTACAATTCAGATATAATTGTTTTGATCAGTTCTGATATGGACTTTATGGAGGCTTTCAAAATTCTGCATGCGCTTAAGGTGCCCTGCTATATGGTGCATATTACCAATAAACTTCCGAAAGATCTCAACGGCATTCACCCGTGTTGTGCCCATCTTGAGATTTCTGAAAATGATGTGAAAAAATACTTGATATGAAGGAAGTAAGAGTCGCAATTTTCATTGATTATTACAATACGATGAATGAATTCAATAGAGAGATCGACACTCAGGTGGAGTATTTTAAAGATCATAAAAAGCATGCCATGTATCCTTATTTGTTGTCGAATAGGGAACTGAAGAAACCGATTAATTATTTTAAGCGAAATGTATGGAGGAGTTTCAACCAAATATTAATGAAATATCTATCTGAGAAGATTGGGGTTGCGACTTATGACCATATTGGCACTTTTATCACTTTAGGTATTCGCAAAGAATATAAAAAGAAGGCCAGCGATGATCGAAAAACCTACGAAAAATTAATGGAGATTTCACAATTGGATGGTTTTATTGTTCATTTCGAACTGTCAAGACACAACGAAGAAGGTAAAATCAAAGAATATGGGGTGGATGCTAATATTGCCTGTCAGATGTTGCTGGGAGCATTTCGAGATCAATATGATGTAGGTGTTATTGTTTCGAATGATCAGGATTTTATTCCTGCAATAGATATGGTGCAGAAATCATATGGGAAGAAGATTTATCATTTAGGACCTTCATTCCAGATAAAGTCAGCTTGCTATGGATCACTGAATTATGAGAATTTTTTCCAACGTGTAATAATGATAAATAATGAGTAATTCAGAAAGAATAGCCATATATATAGACCGAAAGAATTTCAATAAAAATTATTCAAAGAGGGGATACCGCGTCAGTGAAGATGGGTTTGTCCCATTTGATGTATGGCAATCCCTCAACTCAAACATTATAAAAATCTACGATGAAAAATCGAATAGTGATGGAAAGAATTCCCCTCATATAGATCACCATGTGCACCATTTGGGTACTTGGCTTTTTGTAAGTGAGCGAACTGATTTTTTGTCTATGGAAATCATCGACCCAAAAGCTTTGGCAAAAGAAAAGAAGTTTTTGAAATTCATGAAATCAGTAGATAGCCTCTATGGATATAATATAAAATACGGTACTAGAATCTCTGATGGAAAAAATGAGAGAATCAAAGGTGTGGATATAAATATTGTATGTCATATGATGCACAATGCATTTCAGGATCATTATGATGTTGCCATTCTAGTGACAGACAATGAAGAATTTGTACCTGTAGTAGAAATGGTTCAAGATGAATTTGGCAAACAAGTATATCATATGGGATTTGCTGAGGATAGATTGAGAGCAACCTGTTTTGGTAATATTCCAATAGAGCAGCCTGACTATAATAAATGGTTGCCCAAAAAAGAAGATAAAAAATAAAGTGGATTCATTCTGATGTAGTAAACGCACTTGATACAAGTATGCGATATTGCTGCCTTGACTCGTAAATTGAGTAAAATGAATGTTTTTCTGCTTTGTGTATCTGTAATTATGATTACTAAAATCTATGTGGGGATTTTTTATCCTCCTTTTGAGAGTAGGGAGTTGTAGTGAAGATATGGGCCATCTCGCATGTGGGTGGCCTTCTATTATCTGATGAAAGATAAGATTATGTCAATACCCCTTTTAATTTATAGAATAGTAATAATATTAGTATTTGTCATCTGTTATTCAACTGAAATTCATAGTCAAGAATCGAATGTTATCTATGGGAGTTACGATACACTAGATAAGGATAAACAACTGGTGAGGCTTCTAAATAAATTGCCTGCATATGATTCAGCAAAAGTAAAATTCTCTATTCTATCAAGTTTTGAGAATCGAATTTCTAAAAAGTACCTAGACTACTCATTGTACTTACCCAAAGACAGCTTCCAATTACATCCTCTAGTCATATTTATGAATGGTGGAGGATTGTTGTTTTCAGAAAAAGACGAGAACACCATGAAACTCCTCGGAGAAAAGCTATCTGACGAAGGCATAGCATTTATGGCGATTGAATATCGCACCGAAGTTTTGACCTTATTATCTGTAAATCAAGCTGGTTATTTGGCCATTCAAGATTTTCATGAAGCGATAAAATATGCAAAAGATAATGCTGGAGGATTCAAAATATCTCCTGACCATATCTATATTGGTGGAATAGGGTGTGGTGCTGTGAGTGCCTTACACACTGCTGCACTGGAAGAAGATGAATTGGAATATGCTCAATTCTCATTTTATGATAAGAAACATGGCTGTTTAAATTGTCGAGGTAAGTCAAAAAGTGATAGCGAAGTCAAGGGAGTTATTAATATATCTGGTGGAGTGATTGATTTGGAAATATTGAAAGATGAAGATTTCAAATTGCTCCAATTTTATGGAGAAGACGATAAAATTATTTCATGTGAAATTGCAAAACCTTATTATGAATTAATTGAAAATTCTCTTGATTTCACAGATTACAAAGGAAAAATAGCTGGTGCAATTTGTGAATTTATGGATATGCCTACATTATGTGGTGCCTTAACTATTGAGAAAGGGAAAGATGGTTATCCTGATATGTCTATTAAGACTGTATCATTTCCAAAATATGGTCATCGGCTACTGGTTAGCGATGATTATAATCAACCCATGACTACTACGCATACGATCTTAAAAGAGATGTTTTCATTTGTGAAATCTGATCTAAAGAGTGAAGTGAAGACTATGATAATGCCATCGAAAGCTCAGACAGGAAAAAATGTTGTACTCAAAGGGCCTAATGAAGCAAGAACTAGATGGTATGTAGATGATGAAATCATTTATGAAGGAAAAGAGAGAAAGATAGACTATAGATTTGAAAATGAAGGAGAAAAAGTGATTGGACTATCTGTTCAGAACAAGTTTGGAATTTGGAGTGATATCAAGGAAAAACCTATTGAGATAGTTCTGAAATTGACTTTGTTGGATAGGCTTAAAAGAGATTATAAAGAAATGATGCCTTGGGTAGTGATGTTATTAATCATTGGGTTGATTTGTTTAATTATTTACAAAGCAAAGAAAGACTATCATTGAATTTATTGAATGCCAAGAGGCATGGTTAATCACTATCTACATATTTGACCAAAATGAAATGAAGTATTAAAATGCTAATCAATGAAAAAAGACAAACGCTCAAATTCGCTAATAACAATAATTTTTGGAATCATTGGATTCATCGTACTTTTTGTAATTGCTTCCTTGATTTCAGATAATTTTATTATTTCAGTTGTTGGTGGTCTTATTGGATATTGGCAAGGGAAGAAGGTAGGGAATTGGATTTCTGCTAAGACGGCAAAGATTATTGGGATGAGTGGCGGGGTGGCATTATTGTCAATGCAATTTTTGGGATTTAAGGTGTTTGAGTTGATTGTGGAGAAGATTATTGAGGCGATGATGTTTTAGGAAAAATATGATTCATAATTATGGTCTTTTAATTTTTATTGTTTAACTATCAAATATCGTTTTTAGTAATACCTTAAATCCGCAGGCGATAATTTAGGTTATAATTTTTAGTTTCCTTATGGCGGATCAGGACAAAAAGGAATATTATGAATTAATATTTGGACTAAAGTTTAAACATTTAATACTATAGGCACTATTGGTATTATTGTTTTTGCACAAAATGTATTTCAGAGATTTTCAATATTTAGTAAATTCATAATCAACTGATTATCAATGGTTTGAAACTCATAACAAGACATAGCATCCCCTAAAATCTCTTTTGGTGTCCTATTTTTTATAGTACGAGGTGGTATTCCTTATCCGAAAATAGCTTTAAAACCTTGCTTCTTGCCTGTTTTATCCATTTGGCAGGAACGATCATAAATCTGAAGATGAATTTCTTTAAGCGGTAGTTTGGTTTGATGAATTTTAGTTTTTTGCTTATTAGTTCGATTAAAAAATGATACAAGTTTCGACAGATAGCCATCATTATTAGAAATACTGTGTTTTCTTCCAAAAATGAGAATGGCATCTTATTCCACAAAAAGTCATTGTTCAGCTCATCAAATAAACGTTCGCTTTCTCCCCTTTGATTGTAAAATATAATCACTTTCAAATCACTCATTTTTGAATTGTTGGTCATTATCGCGCGATATGTAAAGTGATCTTTGGTAAATATATCAGTTTGCCCGTCCTTTCTAGGTTCTCTTGAAACTACATACCTGTATTCTTTATTATTATTTTTACCGAATGGGGAATAACTAATAGAAGCTATCTCACACGTTTTGTTGTTTATCTTCACCGTTTTCCAGTGATCTACTTTTTCAAGTTGTTGATATAAACTATCGCAACGCTGGGCTCTAATATAAAAATAATCAGAGTTGCTCTCAACTACCTTGACTACTTCATGGGTAAATGAACCGCAGTCCATTCTACTGTGCTTCACTTTAATGTTTTGGTCTGAAAGAATTTTATAAGCACGTAAAAGGGTTTGATCCTGCTTGTATTTGACATTTGAATTGCCATTACGATTTTCAATGTGAACTGGTCTATTATCAATTGCAGCAATTCCAGGAAAGTAGCCATCTGCTTTTTTATAGCTTCGTTTGGAGTCATATTTTCCTGTAGGAATAAATTGATTGTCATAGTCAAATATGTAGTCTTGTTTTTTGGGATTCAGCTGACCAGTAGTCACTAACAAACTCACCATCAACTTATTAAGGTTCAAATTTATATTGAACTCGTGGCTTACTCCACTTTTGCTGACATAGGTTTCTTTATCCGTAGCAAGTTCTTTTTGCATTCGAAGTAACGTATCGGCAGAGCACACCTTAAAATCAGGAATTTGTTGAAGGTCTTTGCGAAGATGTTCGGTGATATCCTCGGCACACCCTCCTCCACAAAGTGTTAAGGATAAATAGGATCTAAACAAATCACTATAACTATAGGGAGCTAGTAAACCCCTGCCTCCCAAATGATTGTCTATAATAGTGAAAATATTATGACCTTTTAATAGCTTATCGGTGAAATTTAATCCGCCAAATGCACTAATATTTGCTGTAGAGTATGTAACTTTCATCTGCAACGATGTTTTTCACTCAATTAAGTGAAAAACTTTCAATCGGGAAAGTTTGGTAACCTTTATTTTTACTGGGCTTCCCGATTTTTATTTGTTTTCGTCTGCGGATTTAAGGTAATAGAACAAGTTAAAGGAGCATCTGACAAAAAAAATAGATGCAATTGTGTTTTTGAATTCTGTATTATAGCATTAATTCTTTTTGAATAGGAATAAATTAGTTTTTACTCTGCATCTCATTAAAATACCATGCTTTAAAAATATCACCTTTAGTTGATAATGTATAAAGGTCATTGCCATTTGATGTACTATTCATCATTTTCTTTATTAGATTGTTCGAAATGAAAAAATCAAAGCTTTCTTTAGGAAAGAAGTTTTGATCTAATATACTTTTTGATCTGAAAAAGTTAATGAGAATTTGAAATAGACTGTTTTGCTTAATTCTATTATATTCAGGGAAAATATTTTGGAGATATTCGGGATTGTTACGCATGTCCTTTGACATCACATTTAATGTTGCTTCATTATTTATATTTTTGATTGAATCTAACTCCGCTTTTAGTAATTTGTTTTCTGAATTTAAATTTTCAAGTTTTAATAACTGTAAATTATTAGTATTCGATCTATGAGGTTCAACTTTTATTGATTTATCAGGTTTACTTTTTATTCTGTCTTCATGAGAACCACTAGATTTTTTTGATATTTCCTGAATTTCAATTTCATTAATTTTCAGCTTATCTTCAATTTCGTTCTTTTCTTTAATTAGCTTTAGAATAGAGTTATCTTTTCTAATTATAAGATTTTCATATTCTTCAATTTCATTCTGATATTGTCTTTTTAAATCTTTTGCTAATAGAGGAGATAGCCACTTCTTAGGAGCTATTTTCATATTTAGTTTATCTCGGATTAATTTATAGTTTTCTTGTATCCAAAATGATCCTATTTGGAGTATTGGTAAAAATATAATTATTATTATGGTAGAAATTATCGGATACCATAAAATGTGCCAGAGATCCAAATAGTTCTGATCGATAAATTCAATTTTGGTTATTGGAATTTGGTTGTTATCAATAAAAAAAGTGATATAGAAAATTCTCCAATTCCAACCTATCCATGACAATATAAAGGCTCCAAAAAGTGGAGATTTTAATCTGTCATTTACTGAATTCGTGAAAATGTTTGGCAGATTGTCTAACATGATTTTTCAATTAAGTGATAGTACTAGAACGTCATTGTAATGATTCTAGTTCCAATTATTATTAAAGTCCTAATTATTAAAATGCAACTTTTATAGACTATAGATTGCTTATCATTATAGCAATATTAATCCCTGAAAAATTAAATCTCCACAAGTAAACAGTAGGTTACATCATATAGGAATAGGTTATATTTTGAGATTATTTAATTAGAATAGCTATCTAAGCTTAGATGATTTGAATCTACTTTTAAAATGTAAATATTTTGAAATTTAGTTTATAATATTCAATTCGGAAGGAAAATAATGTCACTCACAAAGAACCTCATACGATAGGTTTTAAAAACTTTGCCCTCTTGGAAATACGGCTATATATTAGTGATGAATCCTTTCTTCTGGAAAGTGAAAGCCAACTAATATTTTGAATGCAGCAACTTATTTTGATCCTATGAACAATCTCCTCAAGCAATTCTTTGCATTAGTAATTATCGTACTGTTCATATTCAGTTGCAGACCGAAGATATCAGACGGAAATACTCATGCTGAAATGCCTTTAGATTCTTTGGTTATGCCTAAAGTTGAAAAAATTAAAATCTTTCTTGAAAACAGTAAAAGTATGGGAGGCTATTATAAAGGGAGTACTCAATTTACAGACAATATTGATAGCTATCTTGTTGGTCTTGAAAAAGGAATAAATTTTAAAGGTTTAGTTGAGCCGTATACGATATCTGAAAAGATAAAACTATATGACAACCTTGACGCATTTAGAAATGATTTTAATCCCAGAAATGGCAATAAGATAGCGACTGCTACTTCATCTCCATTAGATGATATTCTTTCAAGAGTTTATGATGCTACAAGTAAGGGAGAAATATCAATTGTAATTACAGATGGTATCCCCAGTGGCTCAAATGAAGAAGTAAGAAAAATTAGAGAATTTAATTTTCTAAACAAAGTAAAACTCAAAAATGATATTTCGATCAGTTTGGATGGCATAAAGGAAAAAGGGTACGCAGTCATGGTAAAGCAAGGGGTATCAAATTTTTTAGCTCAGAGGTCAAATAAAAGAAAGCAGAATAATGATCATCCTTATTACTTTCTTGATAACTCAACATTTCCCCAGAAATTTGGAACGGAAAAAATCATGAGTACTAGACCATACTACCTCATTTATGTTGGTGATAGAGATTTGATAAATCAATTAGAGCAAAAAATATCTTTTACTTCAAGTAATAGTGTTTGTTTCAATTGTATTGAAGAAATAGAGGTAGCATATTGTAAATCTTACAAGAGCATAAATAATGTTACATATAAAGGTAACAAGCTAAATATCAAAGGAAGGTTAGGTCGAGGGAAGAATAGTTCTAATAGGTTTGCATATCTTATTAACAAAGGTTCTTCTTATTCGAATCAATCTGCGGATGCTCTCACTTTAGACTTTAAAGATCACACTTATATCATTATTGATAAAGGTATTGATACCATATTTGTTTCGGAATGCCTTACCGTCAAAGAAGCAAAAAAACGAGGAATTTGTGGATCAAGTCAAAAAAATATAAACCAATTCAGCCATATATTACTATTTGAGGATGATGCGAAAATGGGTCGAAAGCAAAAGTATACACTTGAGATCGGAAAAAACATTCCTTCTTGGATCAACGATTTTCATACAGATGATGACCGAGATATAATGCCAGGTAAATCATATGAAGATTTTGATAAAACATTTGGACTAAAGTTTCTTGTTGATGGAATCAATAAGGCTTTTAGTATAGAAAAAAGCGAAACAATATTTACTAAACCTCTTAATTAGAACCGTAACAATTATGCAATTATTTTTGGAATATCTTTATTTCTTGGTTTCATCGGATAGCGAATATATCGAAGCTGAATCATATTTTAATGGGACTGAGGCAGATTTATTTTTAAATGGATTTTTGATTAATACAGTTTTTGTATTTGTGATGGCGGTTATTTTTTATCTAGTCATAAATAAGAATAGTATTTTCAACAAATTCATAGATTGGATAAAATGGCTTCTAGTAATTCTAGCTATTGCTGGCTTAGTAGCCTATTTATTGATGAGAATGACACCATATTCTCCGTCCATGGACTTATTAGAATTCACGGATTTAGTTGTGAAATACATAATCAACTCAATTTTTATTTCTGCTTTGTTATACTTCATTTTTTCACTCTTACTCAAAGGGTGGTCTAAGAATGCTAAATACACACCTTTTTAACTCACTACGAAAAACATTTAGGATATGAAAACATTTATTTTTGCTATAGGTGGGACTGGTGCTCGTGTATTGAGATCTCTTTCTTTTTTGATGGCTGGTAATATTGATGTAAATGGAGAAGTAATTCCAATTATTATCGATATGGACGAAAGAAATGGAGATTTGTCAAGGACTGAGAGTTTATTGTCAGATTATAAAGATATTTCAAGCATTTTTACCAATTCTATAAATGGTCAAGAATTATTCTTTAAGAACAAATTTAGACTGTTAAAAGAAGTACTAAGTGAAGGTGATTCAGGCACATTAACGTCAAACAATTTTAAGGTCAATTTTGGCAATATTAATAACAGTTTTAGTGATTATTTGAGATATAATGATCTTCTTGACGATGATAAAGCCTTATTGGATTGTTTGTATAATAATGATTTAGAAGGAACTTTTCAAGAATTGAATCTAGAACTCTCAAAGGGTTTTAAGGGAAATCCCAATATTGGCAGTGTAGTATTTAACGAATTGTTTTTGAGCAGCGAATTCAAATGTTTTGAAAGGGCTTTTTTGCCAGGTGATAGAATATTTATTGTGAGTTCAATATTTGGTGGTACGGGAGCCTCTGGTTTTCCTGCATTGTTGAAGAATTTACGAAATTCAAAAAATCAACATGTGAAAGATGCGCCAATTGGTTCATTGATCATTAAACCTTATTTCAAAGTGAATGTTGATAATAATAGTTCTATTGATTCAGATACATTTTTAGATAAATCAAAAGCTGCTTTAACCTATTACTATTCAAGTGTTTCTAATGATGTAAACAGAACATATTATCTAGGAGATAATCAAGCAAAAGTCTACGAAAACAAAGAAGGTGGCCCGGATCAAAAAAACGATGCTCACTTCATTGAATTGGTAGGAGCACAATCTATAGTTGATTTCATCAATTCTTCTGACGGTGCTTTAGAAGGAAACGAAGCATTTGAATATGGTTTAAATGAACAGAAAGGAAACTTCAAATTAAACCCTATTCGAATTGAAGACTTATTCGACTTAAATAATTACGATGGACTTATCAGGTTGGCAATACTAATGAAGTTTGTACAAGATGAAATTGACAAAAATCCAGAAGCAGCATTTATTCAAAACCTGAATTATAATACTGCATTACAGAAAGGAAAAATTATTAAACTCCAAGGATTCCTAAATAAGTTTAAAGGTTACTTAAAAGAATTGGGAAACAATGATAGAAGTTTCATGCCTTTCTTTTTAAATGGAAGTATTCAAGATTTTATCAATGGGCACCAGATAAAAGAGCTAGGTACCACCAAGAATTTTTTTGGAGGTAGAAATAATCAATTCATCAATTCATTAAATGAATATAAAAATGATGATAGACTTTCAATCGAAGAAAATTTGATGCTTGCTTTTTCTAAGACTTTTATTATTGATTTGGACCGAAATTTATACTATAGAACCAGAGAAAATAGCGGGTCAAAAGTGTTGCGATTGCATACTACAGGACAAGGAAATATTAAAGGATGGGAGAAATCTAGATTATTAACACCAAATGATATAAATACGATCAAATCCGTTATTAAACAAGGACAGGTAGATCAATACAGCTCTTCAATTCCAACTCCTTTTGCACGCCTTCACATGATGGATGAAGCATTTGGGAATATTGCCAATTCACGTGATTTTGTTGGAGCAACTGTACATCATCAACTGGTTTCGGATTGTTTGGACATATTTCAATTGATCTATGAAAAATATAACGACGGTAATATTGTTTTTGAAAAATGGGATAAGAAGTCGAGACTTGAAGAGATGAAGGCAAGAAATGGTCGTCATGCATTACTTGCAGATACAATAGAGATGTATTATCCTGAAGATGTCAAATACAATCAAATTTATTTTATCTATTATGAGACTACCAATCTTGATGATTTCAAGGAAAAAACTTTGATTGGAGGGACAAGCCCTTATACTGGATATTTTCTTTCTCCAAATTGGAAGAGAAATCTGAATAAAAAAGGATATGAGTTTAAAGCTGCGAATGGAGACATTCATTTTGATGATATACCATATTCGTTAGATCAGAGAGTTCAGGATTTTGTACTATTTATGTACAAATTCTTTTATGCTAACAGAGTTGCATTTTCACAAAATTTTCGTGACTATTTTGACAATTTAAGAACAAGCAACAATGAACTAGATATTTTACTGCAAAATGAAGAAGTAAACAATGCTTATGATATTACAAGACTACAGGAAGAGTATGTTTCAATTGTTGATCCTGTAAATAGTTCAGCATTTGTTGATTGTAATGGAGCAATTTTTTGTACGAAATCTAATAAAGCACCAGTTCTAAAAATAGAGAAAACAAGTTCTTTTGTTGTTAATAGTACACATGATTATTTTAAGAAATATAGGGATAGTAACAATCAAGTCAAAGTATTAGGTACTCCATTGATTTTACAACAAGGTCAACATGGTGGGACAAATGCCATTTATTATCAAAATGTAAAATGGAATCCACAAATACCAGTAACAAATCCTGGTGACCAATTGAGAATAGGAGAGAGAAGACTTCCGGGTGCAAATATTGACTATCCATATTTGACCAAAGGGGATTTTTTTGAGGATACATTGATAGAATTGCCTTATAAGGTAGACCCTAACAAATTTTTCTTAGGCAGTAATGAAAATGGACAATCAGTCCCAAAATCTAATTACTTGCTTCCTATAAAGAAAATTTATTTTGCTTTCTTTAGTTTAGAAGATTTAGACAAACAACTAACAGTTACGGAATCATCAGATGCTAATGGCAGGGTGCTGACTTTTACCTTGAAAATTCCTATAGGTCAATTAGGATATAAAATGAATTTTGTCCAAAAATTTAATTCTGAAAACATTCGATCATTTAGGGAAACTAACTTTAATTTAGCTGTCTTTCCATTTTATAAAACTGATGATGAACAACAGAATAAATATAAGGTAGGAGCTTATTCTCTTGGATGTAGTTACAACCTAAAAGCATACAAATTCCAGGATGTAATTAATCCTGACGATGTAATATCAGGGATACCAACGTTAAGGTCACGAACAGGAACAAATTCTCAGTATTTTGATATTAATGGTGCTTTCGATTTGATTGAAATTGACTTGCATACTTCTGCAGGATTGGCAATTCCAATAATGAAAAAAATAAATACCATTGAGAATATCAATCGATACAATTTTGCTATAGATTTTGGCACATCAAATACTCATGTTGCCATGGATCTAGGCGGGCAAAATGGACAGATAAAAAGTTTAGAAATAAAAGACGATCTTCAGCTTGTAACTCTTAATGAAATCCAAGAAAATGAAGGTGGAGTCTCCTTTTATGATAACTTCAAAACAGCTCTAAACTCCTTTCCTAGTTCCTATGGATTGATAAATCGAGAATTCATCCCACCAAGAATAATTGAAGGTGAAGAGGTTTCATTCCCTATACGAACATGTACCGTAGAACATCAAACCTACAAACAGAGAGAAGCCAAACTTTTCTCCAACATGAATATTGGATTTAATCTAGAAAGTGATGGAAGCATACTTATAGAAAATAAGTATGTTACTAATATTAAATGGGGCATTACCTCCATAGATAAAGCAGTAAGGGATAGTACTACAGATAGAATTTCAATTTTTTTTCATGAGCTTTTGTGGATGATAAAAAATAAGATAATCTTGAATAAAGGATTGTTTGAAATTAGTATTCATTGGATGTACCCAATGAGTATGGATGTTAATTCCAAAAGTGCTATACGTAACGCCTACAGCAACGAATGTATCAATGTTTTCTTTAATGGTCAAAAACCTCAAGTCAAAGAAGAAAATGGAAAGCTGGAAATGAAATCTCAAAATTGCTCTGTGATCTTAGTTGAGCATTTAGAATCTACGGTCCCATTTTTTATGATAGAAGATAAGTATCCAGGGTCTAATGTTCTAAATATCGATATAGGAGGAGGAACTACGGACTTATTTTATTTTACACCAGCTGATAAACATAATTATGCATCTTCATTCCGGTTTGCTGGAAATGATTTGTGGGGAGATGGACCTATATTAAATGGGGCTAAAAAGAATGGTTTTCTTTCGATAAAAAATAGGGAAATCCTTGAGGAGAAAACAGTTGTTAATGGAAGTGATAAATCAGACGTGCTTCATGCAATATATAATAGTCTGTATGGAAACACTTTTATGGGATCAGATGATGTGATTTCTTTTTTATTCAGAAATGATGACTTTTTTGATTTTACAAATTCAATTAGGTTAAATCATAAACTTTGGTTGATTCCATTTATACATTTAAATGCAATAATCTACCATACAAGTAAAGTCCTCAAAGATAAGAACTTGGAAATGCCTACAGTAATATCATTTACTGGGAAAGGATCTTCCTACATTAATATAATGACTAATGATTTTGCAGCAAAAGAGACCTTGCTAAAAGAACTATTCAAATTTTATTTTGAAGTAGACGAATTGCCTTTTAATTTTCAAATAAGCTTAAGTGACAATCCGAAACAAATTACAGCAGAAGGTGCATTGAAGAAGAAATATTCTAAAGAAAATGTAGAAGGCAATATTGAAATGTTAATTCATCATGGAGGAGATTCTCCTTTTGACAAAGTAAAAGGCGGAGATATTGATAGCATCACGACCGCAAGTAAAAATGAATTTGAAAACTTCTTGACTTTAATCACTTCTGAAACAATCACTGATCTTCTTGAAAAATTTAATAAATCACTTGAATTGGAGGATATTAATGTCATTGACTTTCTTAGAAAAGTAAGCGAACACAGTTATAAAGCTGAACGGTTTTCGCATGTTATTGACAAAAGTAAATCATTGCCAGAAACAACATTTTTCTGGTATTTGAAATCTGGATTGTATGAATTAAGTAAGGAGTTAGCGAAGTAAGATATGAAGAGAATATTGATAGGGTGTTTTTGCTTTTATTTGTTTATCGGATCTGCACAATCACAAGATTTAAGAGAGTTTATACAAGATATAGAAGAATTGTTAAGTATTCCTAATATGTATGAACATATAAAATGTGACACAATTAATTGCTTTACATCAATTAATTGTAATGGAGAAAAATTAAATGGGCGTCCATATTTTAGAAGTCTTAAGTCTAGAATTTCCTGTTATAACGGATCTGCATTAAATAATGGAAAAGAAAAATATGCTACGATAAAAGACGAAAAAACAGAAGAGTTAAATTTTTTAATTTCATATGCTAGGGATCATCCTATTTTTAAAAAAACTATAAAAGAGAAATATAATTCCTTTAAAAGTTTTTCTGAATCTGAAGAAAGGAAGAAGTGGGAAGATAGCTATGGGGGAATAATAAATAAATATGAAAAAAGTAATCTTTTTATCCTAAATTCCGAAAAAGCTGTTTCATTTGAAGAAATAGAAAAATACAAAACTGGAAAAGAAAAAACTGTTGATAGTTACTTGCAACTCAATTGGCTAAATAATGAAATTGGTGAAAAATTTATTCCGATTCCCAATTTATGTCCTAGCTGCCAATCTAACTGGATTAAGAATTTAGAAAAATCCGAATCTAATATTTACGCATCAGAGTTACTTAAAGAATACGAAGTATATAATTTATTTACAAAAACAAAATGGCAAAATAAAAAGGAGGTTGAAGACCTCGAACTTAAGTTAAATAAAATCTTTGGATTTAATGTCAACCTATTGAACCCTCCTAGCATATTGATTAAAATTATTAATTCTTTATATTTTTTAATTGGAGTACCGTTGTTGTTATTGGCTCTACTAGGTTTAAAATTTAGAAAGAAAATAGGAAGTTTGTTTTCGTCAATAAGACTAAAGGTTGCTAGAATCTTTGAGAGTAAAGATAAGCCTGATGTTATAATAAAAGATCCAGTAGGAGATGTAATTAATTGGCCACAGATTATTAATGACCTTGACAAAGATATTAATAAATCAATAAATGAATTGACAAGCTGGTTGAGGAAGAATGAAAATGCTGTATTGGCAGTGTTAAATAAGAATGACTATGTGAAAAGATCTTTCCATGATGCATCAATACAGAAATTAAAAAATGATCAAAAAACGATTGAAGATGCAAAATTAGAGACAAAAATTCAAGCTCCACCCGTATCTTTTCCTTCAAATCTTACAATTAAATATGCAGACCCACCAATTGGAGGATATTTTAAAGGATTATCCGACAAACCTTTTATGTGTCCATTCAAAATTGAGATAAATGGAAGTGTAGCTACTTATTCAACAGTCAATGATAACCCTGATGCACAAATTGCCGCCATTCAAGGTCATATGAATACTTTGCAAAGTTGCTGCATCTATTCAAATCAACCTGCAGGTAGCAGCAATATTAACACTATTACACCTGGCACCTTAACTATGGAAGGAGATGCGTGGAAAGTTAACACAAAAGCAGTTATCAAATTTAGTTGATATGAAGCATGATGTTGATATACGATTTCGGAATTATTTAATTAATCTATACCTGAAAGGGTATAATGGAAATAATTTGGAATCATGTTTATCAAATGTAGATTTATCTTCAAGAGGGCAATGGTATGAAATCTCAGGGGAGGCTAAATTGAATGGAATAGAAGACAGCAAGATAATAGTTGAGGTTGCAAATTCGATTAGAGAAGAACTCCGAAAAGTCAGTAGTCAAGAAAAATTATTGCCTATTGCAAGTATTCAAATTTATGACATCCAAGTCGGTGATCACATAATGCTAAAACATGGGAATTATTCAGAATCTCTCTTGTGCATTGAGCAAAATTCATTTATGGTGATCTATCATAATAGAGGCTACCTTCAATGTGGATCGGTGATAACTTCATTAAGTACAATATGGAGGCAAAATGTAGAACTAGAATTTTTAGTAGGAATTGAGAAATATCAAACGGAAAAAATAGTTTCAATTCATCATGTGTTACCATCTGATCTTAACAAATATATTGATCAAAACAAAAAAGTAAAAACTAGAACAATTTTTGGTAATCATCTATGCTGTGGTGATGGAATTTTCGAAATGGAAGGCTTTTCTATGGAGATGCAAAACGATTCTGTATTCGTAATAGAGTTAAACGAAAGCAAAGGTTCATATGCAATCATTGAAGGCTTTGATTTATCTAAAATTCCAAATATTGATAGATGCATATTTGCTATGAATCATCCTCATATTGATTATACACTTCTTAAGAAAGGGAAATTGATTAAGTCAAATCATACATGGAAAATATTGTCAAAATGCGAAATCCAATATGATGTCTAATATATATGTAGAAATATATGATGAGTTAGTGAAAAATAATGGAATTATTGATCACGAAAATCTAAATCAATTGGATAAAAATAAGGTGATTTCCGCCTATAATTTTGAATTGCTTATTCGTACTTATAATAACTCCAAGAAGTGTGTTGTTACTAAAGAATTGTCGGAATTTTCTATAAAAGAAAAGTCTTCAAAAATTATAAAAGGAGTTTATTTTGATTCAAAAGAATTAACTCAGATTGATTTGGTCAATTTATCAATTGAAGAAAAAGAGGATCTGATTGCAGCTATTATAGAAGCTCTAAAAAACCCTCAAAATAAACATGCTGTTTGTACCGAGGATAATATTTATATCACAAAATCGAAAAAGAATTTTAGCTTTTTATCTGCTATGTTGAGACTTCCAATTTATAATTATAAGGTGCTATTTAAGATTCACGATGAATCACAAAGTAATCAAGATTGGTCAACTCTATTGATTAAGGTGTTTAAGGAAAATTATTCTTCTTTTATAACTAAGTATGGGGCATGAATAATATAAAGGAATATAAAAAAGCACGGTTTAAAAAAGTTCTCTTTAGAGTTTTTGGGATTTTAATTATGAGCATTCTAGTAATTATAGCTTTGTCAAAAACTTATAATTATGTTAATCGATCAGAGGAAGTGAAACAGCTAGAATATCATAAGGAATGGGTTCAAGAAAGAAATCTTGAATTAGATGAATTCAAAGATTCACCAAAGCTCTCAGAAATTGACAAAATGAAGCTTGATCAGTTGCAGGTACTTTTAGAAGGCATGTCATCTGTAGATCCTGGGCCAGACAAGAGGAATTTTGTAGAACAAAAGATTAAATCAATAATTAATGAATAGGTTTATTACAATAGTGATTCTATTATTTGTGTGGATTTATCAATGTGAAGCTCAAAGTGAAACCCAATGTGAAGAATGTTTTAATTCTTTGACAAAACTGTACAACTCCTTAGAGTCAAATCTTGATACCCTTAATATTTATAGAATTAAACTGAATGAGTCAGAGACTGAGTTGAAAAAAATATACAGTTTGCTAGATAGTATAGGTTTTCAAGTGGAAAAAAAATATCCCTTTGATTCCGATATTGATGATTTTATAAAAGAAGATCAAAACACAAAACTTGATTCTGCAATAATTCAGGAATATATTTCAAAAATTGAAAGACTTGAAAATGAAATTTTGCAATTAAAGATTGATTTAGATTCGAAGGATAATCGAATTAATCAGTTGTTAATGACAGTAGATTCTTTAATAAGAGAAAACAATTTATTAATTGACACAATAAGGTTACAGAAGAGACAAATTGAAAATTTCCTAGTGGAGATAGAAAAGTTGACAGATAAAGTATCTCAACTTCAATCTATTATTAATTGTGTAAATAAATTTGCATTACGTCAAGAAGCATTAAAAATCAATGCCGAATCAAACCTTAATATCGCTAGGGAACTTTATAGCACAATATATCCAACTAATAAAAGAAAAGGGAAAGATAACTATGTGTATAAAACGATAGATAAAGTGGTTTCTATTTACAATAAATACCAAACAACGAGTGTGGTAATGGATTGTCCCAATATAGCTCAATTGGAATATACAAATGATAATCTCAAAGTAAAGGATGATTTTTATTTAATGAGGATTTATGCATTTAATGAAGGTAATGTAATTGATAGCTTAAATCAGTGGGATGGTAATAAAAATGGAAGACAAAAATCAGTAGGTTTAGCATTGAAGCATCTGGGAAATTTAATGCAAAAAGGAAATTATGATGATAAGACGTTACCAAATGATATAGTTAATGAATTGGTAGAAATAGTGAAAAATCTTGGCTTTTATATAGTCCCATCTAAAACGGAAAATTCAGATAAGATTGCTTTGTATAAAGTCATTGAATATTATAATAAAGGACGATATGATTCAGCGTTATCTCAATATAATAAATTTGAAAGATTTATTAATGCAGAAAATACAGCATTAACATCTACAATAATCCATGATATTCAATTCAAAATTGCTTCAATTATTACATGGCAATTGGCTCCAATATCAAGAGATAGGAGTATTTATCCTCAATCAAGCTGGCTTTATAAAATCTCTGGAGATCCAATGACAGAAGGTAAGGAAATGATTCAAAATCTATTACAAATTACAGATCTCGATATTGACATTAAAAGAAAGTGCATAATAACAAAAGCAAAAATTTATGATAAGGCTTAAGTTTATAGTAATTATTTTATGCTTGAGTATTACAATTCATGCCCAAGAGGAAGTTGCAGACTTGATTCCAATGACTTACAAAGGGTCAAGTATTTTTTCAAAATGGGTATTTAGTATTGACGCACCTTTACAACTACCAATTTTCACAACTCAGAATAATTTTTTTGACGAAAAATTAGTCATTCATGAGAATCGCATTTCTACCTTAGGGTTGGAGTTAATGAAATATTTTCCTAATCGGAAAATATCTTTTGGAGGATCAATAAGATACTCTTACAATTCTAAAGTATTTAATAATAATCCAATAATTACAATAGAAGAAAATAATGTTGTTGTTGATTTAAATTTTAGACGATTATTGTCAAAAACTAAACCCTACTTTCTAGACATTCATAGTCTATTTTTAGGTGGAGGACTTTCAATAAATTATGGATTCAACCCTCAATTAGATTCGAATTTTGGCAATCAAACTATAGAGTACAATTTTTTGGTAAATAAACTTAAGGTCTATGGACTTTTCTCCTTTGGCTTTATAGAAAACCTGTTCAATAACTCTAAGAGAACGACAATTTCAAAACTTCAGTTTGATATAGGAGTGCCATTATTATCTTTAGCAAGTCACCTTACTAATAATTACCAAAATCTATCCCCTGAGATTGATTTTTTGCAAAAAAGCAAAGGGAATAATTATTTCGTTGGCATAAAATATACTCAATTCATTGATATGGGTAAAAATAGGTTTCCATTTAGCCATCAATTAGAAGATGAATGGACAGATATGACAGACCCCATAAAAGACTACTTGCCTGAAATTGTGAAAGTCAATAAACCTAGACGAAACTATTATGGCAATTTTCGATACAGTTTTGAATTATACAATAACTTGGATTCTACACTAATAAGAAATACAACCAACTATATAAGAAATAAGTCTTTCACTTCATTTGAATTTGGGTATAGCTTCCACTTTTTTGGTAATCATGCTAAACCTTATGATAAAGTTGTTTCAAATGATAGTAAAAGGAGGTATGACATTTTTTTAAGTGCTAATTTGAGAAATAGCTATTTGTCACTTACGGACAATAAGAAAAATTCAAAATATTATAATTTGTCTTCAAAGTTTTATGCAGGCGGTCAAGTCATTTTTGAGAATATTAATCTAAATTTTGCGGGTGGAATAGGATATGTGGTTCCCATATATTCATCGTTGTATTCATCTGAGGTAAATTCAATAAATTTGTCAAAACAAAAAAGTAGTTTTTTCTTTTCGGTTGGATTTAGTAATTTCAATATACGTATCGAAACTTTGACTAACAATTTTCAGATATTCAACTTGGACGATGTTAAAGAAGATTTTTCCGTGAATTTTCAGATTGGAATTTAATCTTTTTCTTTTCGTGTTTTGCTTATATTGCTAAATTATCATATATAATAATAACATTCAAATGTTGAAGAGCTTATCGATTATAATGTCTCTCCTAGGATTTTGCATTTCTGGATTATCTGCCCAACCTGAATCTTACTACAGTGGTATTTTGGCACAAATGCTTGATGGAGAAACTGAATTCAAAGTGCAAAGTGGTCGTGTAGATATCCTTACTGATGAATATGCTATTGAAGTAAAACGAGCATCATATTGGAAACATAGCATTGGGCAGGCACTTTGGTATGGACTCCAGACTAGTAGGAAACCTGGCATTATTCTTATTATGAAAACTCTAGATGACAGAAAGTATGGTATACAGCTTCAATCTTCTTTGGATTATGCAGGTTTGAATAATGTAAAAGTTTGGTTTTACCCTGAAGATTTCGGAGGCAGTCTAACAAAGGTGAATCATGTAGAGCAGAGCTATATAGAGAAGAATAATCTCATTCAGGAAGCAAACAATGGGTGTCAGTTTTGGATTAATTCTGGGAGTAAAAAGAATACCAGACATAATCAAAGTTGCCGGTATTACAATAACACAAAGAAAGGTTATTGTACAAATGAAAAGAAGGGTAGTGCTTGTGGTCAATGTGGTGGATAAGTTATATTTTCCAATCACCTTATTTAGAGATCAGTGTTGTAGAAATATAAAACATTCGTAAACCTAGGATAACAAAATAAACGAAAAGTACCTAGCGATGTGTAAAAGAACCTTCGTTTCGATAAATCAAGAAAAACTATAAAAAAAGGAGATACAAATCACTGCATCTCCTTATTTATGTCAATATTGAAAATATTCTGTGTCTAAGGCTTTACCTCCTTTTCCTTCTTCCCTTCCTCCACAGTCCTCAACATCTCAATCACCGCCGCCTCAATCTGCTGATCCTGCCCCATCACTACATTCTCCGGATCATTCTTTACCATAATATCCGGCTCCAGCTGCTTATTCTCCAAATAATCCCCATCAACATCTACCATCCCCACCTGCGGAATTCCAAACACCATCCCATTCTGCAATCGCTCCCACCATACAGCAGTACCAGTACCTGGCACAGGCATACCAATCAACTTACCGATACCCAATGCACGATAAGTATAAGGAAACATATGCGCATCCGAATAATTACTCTCACTCATCAACACAATCGAAGGCTTCGACCATTTAAATTGTGGCTCGTTACCAAGATCCTGACCACGTGGCTTAAAACCAATATAATTCTTACCATTCAAGAAAGTAGCCAGATCATCATGTAGCCATCCACCACCGTTGAATCTAGTATCTACGATTAAAGATTCTTTATCATTATTCTTACCTAATACTTCATCATAGACTGTTCTATAAGATCTATCATTCATAGATCTCACATGAACATAACCCACTTTTCCATCAGACAATTTCTCCACCATTTCTTGATTCTTCTTCACCCATCTTTGGTACCTCAACTGGCCTTCTGCACCTAATGAAATAGGCTTGACCGTTTCTTCCCATCGCTTTCCTGTCTTTGGATCATGAAGTGAGAGTAGAGTATTCTTATCTGCTTTTCTATCGAGCATGTCGTAGTGATTAGTGCTAGCAGTTATTTCCTTACCATCAATCTTTTCGATAATTACACCAGCTGCAATCTTCGAATCTTTTTTGACAGTAGGCCCTTTGTCAATGACTTCTAAAATCTTGAGGCCATTGCCTGTATGTTTGTTGTCATAGAATAAACCAAGGCTTGCAGTTTTAGCACCAGTCTCATTTCTTGGTCGGTACCTAGCTCCTGTATGAGAAGCATTCAGTTCACCTAGCATCTCACTCAACATCTCAGCAAAATCATAATTATTGTTAATGTGTGGAAGGAACTTCGCATATTCAGTTTTGTAAAAATCCCACTTTACCTCATGAAGATCAATCTTGTAAAACTTCTTTTCTACTTGTCTCCAGACATGTTCGAATAGATATTCTCTTTCTTGGGCTTCAGCCAAAATCATCTCTCCATTTACACCAATTGGCTCTTTTTTGCCATCTTCAACACCAATCTTATGGATTTTTCCACCAGAAAGAATAAATAGATTTTCATCCTCTTTGTCTGCATAGATTCCTCCTCCGCTTTTTGATTTCAACTTTGTATGAATCTTAGTTTCTCTTGTTCTTAGATCCGTTTTCCAAAGATCATAGCCTTTTTCAAAACGAGCTAAATAGAATAGACTCTTGCCATCTTTAGTCACATACCCATCAGATAAAGACGAAGAATGAATAGTAAGCTTTGATCTTCTATCTTCAATCCCATCCAATTCAATAACAACAGGCTTTACCTCCTCATCTTTTTTATCATCTTTCTCTTTAGAGCCTTTTTTCTTTTTATCATCTTTCTCATCCTCCCCTTTTTTCGCTTCTTCTTCACTCTCTTTCAGGATTTCATAATCTTCCTTCGATAAAGTGTATTTTTCATAAGCATCTTGAGTGAAAAATGTAGCATAAATATCCATTTGTCCTCCCCAACTGGCATGATTCTTCATCCCGTCTCTAGACGAAAACCACATCATCATCTCTCCATTCATCATCCAACTTGGACTATATCCACCGTATCCACTTTCCGAAAGGTCAATAATGTCTTTACCTCCTTCAGCAGATACCAAACCTATTTGATCCGTCCACCTTTTTGCAGGTAGAAAATTGACCAAAAACCATTTGCTATCAGGCGACCATTGATAATGCTGATCTCCATCTGAGTAAGAATAGTTTTGATCTTGTCGAGTAATGTTTCTTACTTTTTTCGTTTTTAGGTTGATAACTCTAAGTGCAGTTCTCTCTTCAAGAAATGCCACCTCTTTTCCATCAGGAGAGTAGGCTGGCTGAAAAGTCTCTTTATCCGATTCTAGAATAGTAGTCTCATTCAAAATCGTAGAATTAAAAAAGTACTTTTCTTCCTCTCTTGATATCGTACTTTGATACAAGTTCCAGCTATTATTCCGCTCACTTGCATATAATATTGATCGACCATCAGGACTGAATTCCACAGTTCTTTCTTGCTCGGGAGTTTCAGTTATTCGTCTAGTAGTTCCTTCTTTTACAGAACTTACGAATACTTCACCTCTAGTAATGAAAGCCACCTCTTTACCATTTGGAGAAAGCGACATATGAGTCACATCACCCTTGATCGGCATGATTTTTTCATCATTATACCGTTCTCCAACATTCAATTCAATACTTACTTTTATAGGGTCTGCGTTCGACTTTTTAGTATATATTTCTCCATTATAGCTAAAACACAAAACACCTGCATCTGTCATCGTCAAATACCTGACTGGATGATCTTTTAGCATTGTAATCTGCTCAGATTTTCCGTTTCCTGAAAGATTCATTTTGTGCACATTTATTGTTCCACTTTCCTCAGATAGATAGTAAACAGATTCTTGGTCCGTTGTGAATATTGGATTCCGATCTTCTCCATTAAAAGTAGATAGTTGCTTGTAATCGCCAGTAGCAACTGTATATGACCAAATGTCTCTAGTCACTGATGAAGTATGATGCTTTCTAAAAGAATCTTCATATCCCTTGCGATCATGAAATACGATCATAGACCCATCTTTAGAGTATCTAGCATCCTGAGCAGGAGTAGATAATATTTGTTGTGGCATTCCGCCAGATACAGAAACTTTGTACAATTCAGGAAGTACACCAGAAGGAAATTGTTGATTGGTAGCTACATCCAGCCTGCTTGAAGTAAAGATGACTGCTGAATTGTCAACTGTAAAATCTGAAGGATAGTCGCCAGCTGAATGATAGGTAACTCTAGTTGCTTTACCACCATTTGCATCCATTACATAAACATCAAAATTGCCATATCGATCTGAAGAAAAAGCAATTTTTTCTCCATCATGTGACCAAACAGGCATATAATCGTGTGCATTATGAAGAGTCAAAGCAGTCGACAACCCTGATGCCAAATCTGTCTTATACAGATCTCCTTTATAGCTAAATAAAATGGTACTTCCATCAGGGGAGATGGCTGGATACCTCATCCACAGTGGCGTTTCTTGCGCCAATAACGGAAGACAGAATATAGCGGTAACCGCTATGACAATAAATTTTTTGAATATCATAGAATAGTTTTTTATGAAGCTATTTAGAAATGTATGTTAATATGATTTGTATGTGCCCGCTTGCCAAAGTTGTACGGCGGACAGGCTTGGTTCTCAAATTGAAACGATTTTTGAAGAGCATAGCAAAAGCCACCTTATGAAAAAAATGTGACAAGTTGAGGATCAATGACATGCAAAGAGATTAACAATATGTTTTTAAATAGCTTCTACGAATGAAGTAGTTGTAGTGCGCGTTTACTTCATTGAAAGCCTTGTAAAGATATGCTTAAAAAATAAGAATTACCTAGAGATTATTGGATTAACAATTCCTTTCTTCACATTTTCATTACTTAATAATTCTTTGGCTATGGTAACTATTGAATCAGACTTGTGTAGAAATTAGTATTTCAAATAATAAGATCTTTTTTACCAAAACTAGATGCTTATTTAACCGCAAAGAGCACAGAAGAATACGCAATGGTCACAAAGTATTTTACTGTTTCACAAACCTCTTCACAACAATCCTTTCTTCCGTGACAATTCTTAAATTATATAAACCAGCTTGCAAAGCGCTAACATTTATTGAAGTTTGCTCCAGTTCTATAGTTTGAGCTACCTTTCCTGAATTATCAAGAATAGTAATTTCCCTGATATTAGAAAGGTGTATGATGTCAATATTTAGATAATCAGAAGTTGGATTAGGAAAAATATTTACCACTTCTTGTTTGTTTTTTTCTTCCGTAGCAAGAATTTCAGATGGCAATTCATAAGTATACATAGATCTGCCATATGTTCCTGCAAGCAATAGCCGTTGTTCATCATTTAAGTCTAAGTCAGCAACTATTGTAGCTGGAAGATCTTTTCCTAATATTTGCCAGGACTCCCCATCATCTGATGAAAAGAATGCGCCTAAGTCGGTAGCAAGGTAATAGTGATCAGGAAGAGTAGGATCTATAACAATTTCATTAATCGGTGTTTCAGGTAAATTTGAGCTGATATCTATCCAAGTATCGCCATAATCTGTCGATTTCAAAACATGAGGTAAATAATTATCGGATCGATATCCAGAGAAAGTAACATAGATAGCCGCTTCATCATTTGGATCTGTTGCCACACTTGACACTTCTAATAAAGGCAATTCTTCTGATATCAAAGTCCAGTTCGATCCTCCATCTGTTGTGATCTGAACATTTCCATCATCCGTACCTGCTACAATAACGTCTTGGTTGATTTCTGATATTGCAAGACATGTAATCGTACCGAAACTGCTTCCCTCATACGGTCCATTAGTAAGGTCTGGACTGATGACTTGCCATGTCGAACCTGTATCCTGAGACATGAGCACTTGTTCAGCACCATAAAGAATACCACCTAGCTCATTTGGTATTGTAACAAATGGCGTATTCCAGTTTCTTCTTGCAACAAGCTCAATACTTGGACGAATATATTCTGACGTAAAAGGTTCAAGACTAGTAGCTCGACGGAGGGCACCATTTTGACTGGTGACATAAAATATTTCAGGATTGACCTTATCGAATTGTATTCCAAATCCATCACCACCGCTTATCTTAATATAACCTTCTAGTCCATCGTCTACTTTGAGTACGGTACCATTATCTTGAGCGCCTGCCAGATAGGTGTTTGGAAGGGTAGGATGTATTGCACATTCATAAAATTGATTGTTGTCTATTGTTTGAACATGTCTAAAGTTTTCCCCAGCATCTTCAGTAATATATATCCCTCCATCATTAGCTACCACTCTATAATTTGGATCAAGTGGATGGAATTCCAATCCATGCTGATCCACGTGTATGCCAGACGTCCAATTGTCCCATACATCTCCATCGAAGCTCCGCCAAGATCTGAGACCCAATATAAATACTTCATTATCATCGACAGGATTGATTCTTACATTCCCAAAGTACCAGCCAAATGAAGAAAAGGCGCCTCCCAATTCTTCTCCATTCAGTTCGGTCCATGAATCACCTTGATCTTCAGATTTATATATTCCTAAGAATCGGTTAATAACTACATCAAAAGTATAAGTTGCATATACGATATTTGGATTGGTTTGAGATACAGCCAGACCTATTCTTCCAATATCTCCTTCATTTAAGGGCAATCCATTCGAAAGCAATTCCCATGTTTCGCCTCCATCTGTAGATTTATGTATCCCAGATGAAAAGCCCCCATAGACTCTACCTTGAGCAAATCTTGTACGCTCCCATGATGATGCAAACAAAACATTTGGGTCCGCAGCACTCATAGCCACATCAATCACTCCAGTAGAATCATTGATGAAAAGTTTTTGCTCCCAGCTCTGACCTCCATCCATAGTTTTGTATAATCCTCTCTCCAGATTTTTTCCATAAAGTTTACCAGCTACAGCAGCATATACGATATCTTCATTAGTAGGGTGAAAAATAATTCTACCTATATGGTCAGATTTCGGAAGCCCAACATTAGTCCATGTCTCACCAGCATCTATAGATTTGTAGATCCCATTGCCAAAGAAAGCTCCAGATGTAGCTGAACCGTTTGCTTCACCTGTACCTACATATACCACGTTAGGGTTGACAGGAGATACTTCCACATTTCCAATCGAAACGCCTCCCGGTTCTTCAAATACTAATGACCAATTAAAGCCTTTATCAACAGATTTCCAAACACCTCCAACTGCAGACCCAACATATATAACATTAGGATCAGTAGGATCCAATGACACATCTGTAAATCGACCTCCTATATTGGTTGGACCCACAGCATTCCAAGGTTTGTCATATCTGCTATCACTACTATGCTGCATAGATTGATATTGCTTGAGAGCCTCATGTTTTATTTCTCTATTGATTCCATTCGGAAATGCTCTTTGATTATACATCCAAGAACTCGGAGCACTATCAGGACCATGAGATATTGAATCAGATTGTAACTTGATGTTTTCGCTACAAGAGATTACTACAAAAGCTAGAAACAGAAAGACTAAAATACGATACATATAGATTGTGTTGTGAGCTACTTCATAATAAAATTTCAAGATATATAACTTCTTAGACAATCAACCGATTCTGTTAATATTTTGAAATCAATATGTCGTTCTTAGGAATTTTAAGTAGTGTATATGTTATTGTTTTTTAATATTTTATTGAGAATTAATTTTTATATAGTCTATTAAAGAAATGAATCAATCGAATCGGAATTTAGGTTATTTAAATTTTTCAGATAGTATTTAAGAATCTTAGGAGCACGGAAGGAAGAATGGCCTTAGTCAGTTTAGGGAATTTGAATTTAGAAATGCGTTAAAAACTACTAACTGTTTGAGCCTTACAAATCATCATTATATCTGAATATTTTGTCAACCTATAAATATCATTTTAAATAATAATTTTTGTGGCGAGTTTTAGTAGTTTAGCATTTGTGAATTCAAATTTACGTTAAGAACTGGGTAAAGCCTTGAATTCTTTGGTTCGTTTCTTTTTCAAGAAAGAAATGAACGCCAGTCGCGGCGAGCGACTATATAGTTTGAAAAACAATACTTCAAATTAAAAAAAAATATCAAAAAATAGTAGAATTTATCTAAATCCATTTAGTCTTCCAATAACATATTCCATGAGGAATCAAGTAATCATAAACTAGCATATTATAATATAAATAATATTTAATTAAATGCTTAAGTGTGAAATTTTCAATTTCACACTTAAGCATTTAAAATCTGCTCCGTCACCCATTCATTAGGAATCATATCAATCGACATATTAATTCGTTGAGTATCACCTTCATTCACAATACTGTGCGGATCAGTCAATCTCAAATACCAACACTCTCCTAATCCCATTTCTAAAGGTTTACCATTCAAATAAAATGTAACATCTTCATTGACAAGAATTGGAATCGTCAGTCGAATTACAGATCTATCAATTTGGATGCCAAGGGTAGGGTCAGTATGTTCTTTCACGACAGCACCTGCTTCCATTCTGAGTAGCCTGACAAGTGTAACTTTGGTCTTGTCTTTAAAAAAATCAACAATCTCATTTATGTAGGGACTTTGCTTCAAAGAAGGAGTATCCAACCAATCACACCAGGATCCATCTGCATAATCATCGGCTGGTGGAGGAAATGGTACTGAAGAATCAATTATATGCGCAGGTCCTCTTAATGGCATAACATCATAATAAGTAAATCCAGAAAGATTCATTTTTTCAATTTCGGCAAGCATCTTTTCTACATCATAAGTAAAAGGCAGCTTAATTCTATCTTCAATTTTTTCTAATTGGGCTTGTGTATATGTAGTCATGTTTTTTTATTTAAAAGGATATGAACGGGCAGAGACTAAACCCCAAAAATGTTAAGTACAATTAATTTATTATAGCGTATTTTTACCTGATTTTGAAATTTATAATTACGAATGTTGAATTACGATTTATTTAGTATTTAACTTTTAACTTTTAACTTTTAACTTTTAACTTTTAACTTTTAACTTTCAACTTTCAACTTTCAACTTTCAACTTTCAACTTTTAACTTTTAACTTTCAACTTTCTAAATTAGTTTTAGTCATGCGAAAGTTTCAATACTAAAGTAAGGAACTTTGAGCAATAAAAAAATCAAATAAGCATAATTAAACTTCCTTTAGCACGCCAATTAAACACATGAAGGAAGATGCTGCTTGATAAATAGGATAAATCTATCATTCCTCCTTATCTTCATCCAATGAAGCGAATAATGATAATCGGCTGTTGCGGATCTGGAAAATCTACCTTGTCAAGAAAACTTCATGAAATTACTAATCTTCCACTCCATCATTTAGATCAATATTATTTTAAACCCAATTGGACCGAAACACCAAAAGAAGAATGGAATGAAATCATCAAGAATCTTGCTCATAAAGAGGAATGGATTATCGATGGCAATTATGGAGGTACTATGGACATTCGTTTCAATTATGCAGATATGGTTATTTACATGGATTATTCGACAATTCGTTGTCTTTGGCGTGTTCTTGGAAGAATCTGGAAATACCATGGAAAAGTAAGACCAGATATGCCAGAAGGATGTGCAGAGCGATTTGACTTAGATTTTCTTCACTATGTAGCTACTTACAACCTTCTTAGAAGGAAGAAATTTTTGGCTAAATTGAATACCCTTCAACATGAAAAAAGAATCTATCATATCAAAAATGACAATGACATTAAAACACTTCTATACAACATGAAGAAATAGCTCCATTGAACCTTATCAATCTCTCCAAAAGATGCGAAAGCATCAAATATCTCCACCATATCTCAAAAGATGCAAAGCATCAAATATCTCTACCATATCTCAAAAGATGCAAAGCATCAAATATCTCCACTTTATCCTCTCTTAATTCACAATTCAACTTTCAATCTTTTCAATTTCTCCAATCTTCCCCATACTAATCCTGAAAAAACAACTCGTCAATAAACCGATCTCTGTTTTGAAGTGAATAGCTATCTCGGCAATTAGTTGTTCCGCTTCTCATAATACTCAAACATCGGCCCTGTCCATCTGCAGATTCATCATGATCTCTAAGCAAAACACAATGACCCAATTCATGAAATACGACAAACTCTTTCAATAAATTCGAACTTTTATTCCAGAAACCTAGATCGATGGTAACTTCATTGTTGATATGACTTCCAAATTTGCATGAACCAGCGACATTATCTTCGTGGATTTCTTGAATCATTCCTGAGACTTGCAATGCATTCAAGTCATAATCAAAACCACGTAGGTTTGCTTCATTTTCAAAAGCTGTATAAAAAGACCATAGTGCGGGATCTACATTGGCAAATTGGACGTTGGTAGTGGTCTCATTATTATCTTTTTGACAGGAAGTTAAAAGTAGAAATAAGGTCGCTGCGGATAAGAAGATTACATTCTTTTTCATAGTTGGTGAGTTTAGTTATGAATTTAAATGTAGAGTCAGACCATATTCGGAATTTGGATATAGAACATTTTTAAAACTTTGTTTATTATGTTACTAGATGATTTTTAACCACAAAGTTCTAAAGGATTCATAAAGAAAACACAGAGAATGCACTATGATTGTTCAGAAAAATATAAGTGCTCTTGGAACTTAGGACTTATGACTTCATCTCTTATAAAAATAAGTGACTCCTTCTTGAACATAGTCATACATATAGATATCGGAATCTCTGACTAAAAAATAATCTAATATGCGAAAGTCATTATAACATAAGGTCGCATGAAATAAAATCATAGAGCACACTGAAATTTGCCATAAGTCTGTTAGAAAAAAGAAGGACATAATACCAATAGCAGAGATAATCAAAAACGGTGCGGAAGCAATCCATTTTATTTCCTTTTTGCTTACCACAAATTGATCAGCTTTGGTCAAAACATATCCTTGACTCCAGTAAGATGTGATTTTTACATTGGTAGCGCCTAAGTGTTTATACACGAGATAGTGGATGTATTCATGAAACGGTATCAGAATGAGTGCTATTAAGACACCCAAACTAGCGAATAATATTCTCTGAATTATGGGATGTTTAGACTGAATAATTAATCCTATTGTCATTACTGAAAATAACAAAACGATCATGAAATATGCAACCTTGAATATGGATGAATTCCATGAATGTTTGCGCATAAATGCATTGAATTCCGCATGCTCAACTTTTTCGAGAAGCATGAAATTTTGTTGCTGTAATTTTTCAGGAGTAAGTTGCATCTGCTATTTCAATTCAAAACTAATCGCCTGAGACACTTTCAACAACTTCTTTCCAAAAATCATTAAAACTCCGTCTTGGTTTTTGGCAAAGATAAATGGTTACTCCATATTGTCGAGACAGTGGATCATCGATGCTACCTATTATTTTTATATCCTCAAACAATGCTTCGACATTACTTCCTAGCTCATCATTGATATAAATAAAAGAGGTAATATCTGGATCAAAATGTCTAGGAACCCAATATTCAAAAGAACCTGAAAAAGACATGGTTTCGGGCATGCCATATTTCTTATTGATTAGGGTGACTGCTCCAGCAATACCATAATTTTCTCCAAAAATGGCACAGGCCTCTTTATCTTCTACCTTGTCATATGCTTCCTTTGCAATAACTGCGATATCACTCCATCCTGTCATATCAGCAAAGTCTTGTGGGAGTGGGTGCTTATTCCCATCCTCATGTATCCTACCTATATCTATTCCATAATTCTCCAAAGTGTCGAAATAACTTGCCAATTTTTTTGGTGGCAGAATTGGGATCCCCATTGGGAAAATTGGGAGGATTAGAGCTATAATTCCAACTATCACTACCACTTTTGACCACGTAGCTTTGAGCTTTGAAGAAATAAAAACGCAACCTGCAGCGATCAAAAATGGATATACACCAGCCGCATAATATGACTTGCCATTCAGAAAAAGTAAAGTCAAAATTACAATCAGAGCCGATATACTGAACAGCCAAAGTTGTTTCTCTTTTGAATAATTAAATAAGAAAATGAAACCCACAATAACAATGATAAACGAGGTGTGATTCATAAATACCTGTTCAAACATGAAAACACTCTTTTCTACATATTGTAATTGTGTCTCTTGTAAGGCTGACATGTGAGTGAATAGGGGAGTGTCATTTGCAAATTGCCAATAAATATTTGGACTGGCAATAAGTAATGCGATACCTAAGCAAGCATAAAATTGCGGCTTCCAAAATAGGTTTCGATACTTCGTGAAAGGTATGACTGCAATCAAAGAAAATAACTGAAGGAGGACTAAATATTTGTTCAGAATACTGAATCCTATGACGACACCGAGTATGAATAACCATTTATTTTGTTGTGTATTTATATATTTTAGAATGACAAAATATATGAGCGTCCAAAAGAATATATCAAAGGGTACAGGCTGGAATAAGATAAATGCTCTTAGCCCTAAAGGTGTAAATATGAGAGCGATTATAGTTAGCACCTGGGCATAAAAATTACCTCCTAATTCTTTTGCTATTTTAGATCCTAGATAGACATAAACGCCACTTAATAGAGCAGGTAATAGTTTAACCGAGAACATCGAAAACCCAAAAATACCTTTCATTATATATGCCATCCAACTTATAAAAGGAGGTACTGATGCGTACCCCAAATCTATATGATTGCTGAGCGAAAAGTATAGCAACTCATCTCTGTGAAATTCAAGGAATTGCATAGAGGATAAGTGGAGTAAAATATTAAAAATACATAAGAATGGGATAAGGTATTTTTTTAAGATTTCCATAGATGTAGTTGTAATAGCTTGACAAAGTACACTTTGTGATATTGTCTTTATGTATTTATATACCAATAATATGGTTTTCTCTATGAATTTCTTTGCAGTTGATGGATTCGAAATATGTGATGTGTTAAGAACTGGAATGCAAAATAAATGAACTTATACCTGAGCAGGGCTTACCAATCCTTCCCGATAACTATCGGGAGGCTTGGGAATCTCAGCCATCGTGCGCAAAGGGATTCCCAAACTTGCAAAGATTGGGAATCCCGACTTCTTTATAAGCATTCGAGAATCAGTGAAATAGAGATTTTTAATTTTATCTAAGGAATGATACATTATTATTGAATCATTCCTAAGGAAAAAACGACATTGCGAAATGCAAATAATTAACTGAAGTTTCCAACAAATAATTCTCCATGTCGAAGACACTAATTTAAAAGAAGCATAGGCCATGCCGCTAAACTGTGGGGGAATGACCGATCATCGAAGATGTAGCAGCGATAGCTGATAAGGGAATGAACGCGTAAGCGGTGGGAGGCCAACCCATCCTGCAATGCAGGTTTCTTCATTTATGAAGCTGTTGCTTCAAACTATCTACGATAGATCATTCAGTCACATTCGCAGCATAGCCTTTTTAGCGGCTTGATTCTTTTGTTTCGTTTTCTGATCAAGAAGAGGAATGACCGAACATCGCAGATGTAGCACCGATAGGTGATAAGGGAATGAACGCGATAGCGATGGGCTAGCAAAGCCAGTCGCGGCGATCGACCATATATGTTTGAAAGAATATACTACATTATTAGCTATAATTCGAGACAATACTTAAACAATTTAGTATAAAATAATTACGAAATTTTAAATTAAATTAAATTAAAATCAAATATTATCAAATATTTGTACTATTTATTCATGCATAATAAATTGAATGTCAATAATGTATTTACTGGAAAAATTTAGTAAATAACATGATTTAAAATAAAATGTATCTTATTCATGAGTCAGTCCATCTATTAATCGCTGAATCACCATTGCAGTTATCCTCTTTTGATATTCAGTCCTATTTTCGTGGTAATGATTAAGCTCTTCTATCGTCATCAAACTTGCAATAGACTGAATCATCTGTGCCTTTAGTTTGTGATTAGTTTTGAGTGAATTGGAAATAATAGTTGCCTTTTAGTCTCTGTGTTTATTGATGAAATTTAACTTTTTGATAGAATTTTCATTCAGGAAAATGAAACAAAGCAATTCATGTTGAAGTTTTAAAATAGGCCTTAATGCATCATTTTGAAATTTTTCTGCCTTACTACTTTCATCTTTATGTTGGATGTTCAGAATTGGTCTAATTTGAAGTATTGATTTCCTTCTATCCATATATACCATTGTTATTTGATTGAATATAAGTAAGTACAATAGGCAATTGATGCAATTGTTGTTACCTTCAAGTAATAATTGCAGTTATTATGAATTTTGCTCTTTTGATCAATAAATATTAAAAATAATTGAGCGAGAAGAAGTCTTGATGTGAAATATGATAGAAATGGTAAAAATGAAAACTAAATAAAAAAAGAAAAGAGCCTTAACACCTTTGCTGGGACTCTCTTCAAATTAATATGGGAAACAATAAATACCGGACTTTACCAGAGTCAGTACGTAATTCTTAAAGGGTGAGGTGATATTTTCTTAACGATAAGTCAATGATAGAGCTTAATATATTTCTGGACAAGTCGAAGTATGAATTATGTAAGGTACTTGCTTATTTTAGCGTTGAATGTCAGTTATTTACGCAAATAATGAAGAATAAGGGGAGACTTTGTGGAAATTCTGGAGAGTTTTAAAGGAATAATTAGTGTTATGAATATCATTGTTGAAACATAAGAATGGATAATTAATTATACTTTGAGTTAATAAAAAGGAAATGAAGAAATTTTCGGCATAATTCCAAAATTGTTTGTTTTTTTAAGATATCAAATTGTTTTGGAATAGAATAAGCACTAGTTTATTTGGGTGCATTTCAAAATGACGTTTTATTAATTCAATTTTAAATTGTCCTAATTGACTTTTTGCAGAATCGCTAAATCGCAGAACCGCTAAATCGCCTTATGATGTTGACTTCTTAAATTTCCTTCAATAAATTTCCTTTTGAATATCAAATAGTAAAATGCGTCAATTTGAAATGCACCCGTTTATTTAAAGTATGTTTTAATACCTTGAGCTTTTTTATATCACTTCGTTAACTATATATATGATGAGAAGTATACCATTTTTAGCATTTAGTTTTATTGTTTGTTTTTTATGTATTAATTGTAAATCGAGTGTACAGGAGACTAAACCGATAAAAAAGAGTGCTCTTGATCATAAATTAGTTTTGGCTCAGTGGTCTTTTAATAAAGAATTATTTGCCAATGAAATGAACACTTTTGACTTCATCAGAGAAGCTAGTGAAATGGGATTTGCAGGAGTAGAATTTGTGAACCAATTTTTTATAGACAAGATCGAGGATACAACCTATTTTGATTCTCTAAGTATTATTTCGAAACAGGTTGGGATAAAAAACACGCTATTAATGATTGACAGAGCAGGAAACCTTGGGGCGTCAAACAAAGAAGAGCGAGAGGCTGCGGTCTTGGAGCATAAAAAGTGGATGTTGGCAGCAGCGCATTTAGGATGTCCAAACATTAGAGTGAACGCACATGGTGATGGATCAAGTGATGAAGTATTTGAAGCATGTAAAACATCTATTGCTCAATTATTGATTTGGGGGAAACAAAGAAAAGTTGGTGTTTTGATAGAAAATCATGGTGGATATTCCAGTGATGGTGATTGGTTACTTAAGTTGGTGGATGAATTAAAGCCTCATGGTGTATCTAGTTTAGCAGACTTTGATAATTGGTGTATTGAAAGAGAAAATGGTGAACTTTGGGGAGCTCCATGTATTAAAGAATATGATAGATATTTAGGAGTGAAACAATTGTTGCCCTCTGCAAAAAGTGTAAGTGTAAAAGCATTCGATTTTGATGATAATGGACTTCCAATCAAAACTGATTTCGTAAAGATGTTTAAACTTATTCAAGAATCTGGATATGATGGATATTTAGCGGTGGAGTTTGAAGGACATAATATTGATGCAAAAAAAGGAATACTTAAAACTAAGGCGCTGGCTGAGAAATTTATAAATGAAATGTCTGATTGATTAATTGGAGCATTGCTAAAGTAAAGAATAAATTTGGAATTTGACACTTAAGAAGTGCTAATCACAATCCGTATCTTTTGCCTTCAAGCTAAATTGACCGTCAATGACAAGTTCTGTAAGACCTCCTATGATTTCCAAATTGAAGCATTTGAAGTCTTCATTTTGAAGCATTTGAATAGTCTGAATCTGAGGATTGTCAATTACTACGCTCTGTGTTGAATCTGGTACCGCGTTGAGACTCCACATATTGGGATTGTTCCACATACCATCACCACCCATCCATTTATTTATTCGTAGGAAATACCCCGATGCTCTACGTCGGAAAACATTCAAAAGCATAGCATTGAGGGAAGTGATACCCCTAGGCTCTGCCTCGGGGTAGTTCATTTTTGAGAATTCAGAAAATTTCACGTAATCGAATTTTACAAGTAAATCTTCGGGATAAGACTCAAAGGCATAGGCTATGACTCCGACTTGCAAAGTGTCTGGTAAATCGATTCTATTGAAAACAGATCTATGAATCCATATTGTATCGCCTATGTTCTGAGAATACATATTAAAAATAGATCCTTCTCTTGTCATTCTTAGCTCTGCTCTAGTTGTCGATATTCCAAAATGCTCTATTGTGCCACTAGATTTGTTAGTTGTAGATTTCGTTTCAATGGATGGAATATCAAACCTAGTTCCGACCACATTGAAAACATAATTTTCGGAATTTGAATCTCCATTTCTAGCCATTAATCCACCTAACGGTGTCATTACTTATATCATTACCACTATTAGCACCAGAACTTTCTTCAAATTCTACAACTGATATAAGGTCAAAATCTCCTATAATATTTTTGTAAATAAAACCTGTCGATTGGGAATGATACCAAGGACAATTGTTGTTACAATTCGTGCCGTCAATATCCATTTTCAATTATCCATTTGACATTTCAATGGTATAATATTGATGCTGCAAATGTATCCAATTAGAATCCAATGTGGGGCTTTCAAATTCATCTGTTAACCTACAGATATGAGCATCAGAATTGTAAGATATTATCGGATATAAAATTACAAATAAGAAGAATTTAAATACTACTTTCATCATAGATTCCCAATTTTGTATAATTCTTTATTCATGACTTTGAACCACAATGGAGGAAAGAATGAAAGCAACATAGATCCCGGATATCCAAAAGGCAGTTGAGGACTTTCATCATGATGTCTCAAAACTTGAAATTTCCTTGTTGCTTTATAATGATGGTCAGAATGCCTCGTTAACTCATATAATACAATCCTTCCTAATTCATGGTTAGAATTCCATGAATGTCTTACATCTACTCGTTCATATCTTCCATTTGGTAGCTTTTTTCGAGTGAGCCCATAATGTTCAATGTAATTAATAGTTTCCAAAAGTAAGAAGCCAACTACTGCAATTGCAATCGCACAGAGTGTGCTCATCCATCCAAAATAGGCGTAGATGATGGCAATGTATAAAAATTGTACAATCTGGTAAATTAGCATTTCATTATGGATAGAAAAGGTTGACTTGTCAATTTTTTTAAGCCTTTTAGCCTCCAATTCCCAAGCGCCTAAATAACTAAATATTACAGATCGAATCCAGAAGAAGTACACATTCTCGTCTTTTCTAGAAGAAGCGGGATCTTCTGGTGTAGCTATATTTAAATGATGTCCTCTATTGTGTTCGATAAAAAAATGCATATATAGGCTTGGAAGAAGAATCGCCTTGGCTGTCATTTGTTGATACCATTTTGATTTATGGCCCAGTTCATGAGCTACATTAATTCCTGACCCTAAGACGATGCCTATTGAAAATATTTTTCCAGAAAGATCAGATGAAGAAAGGGGATTATTAGCAACCAAAGACAAGAAAAGGAAAACCAGTATAAAGATGATTGGTAAGTTTAAATACAAAAGAATGTCAAAAAAAATACTTGATTTTCGACTTTCTTCTTCCTCATTTGATAAGTTGTTTTCTGACTTTTTTACGAATAACTCGATAACAGGGATAATTACAAATGCATAAAGTACAGCTGTCCAAGATCCTATGCCATACGTATACAATGAAATAAATCCTGCCAGTGGTATAGTATAAGCGGCCAAATATTTAAGTTCTGTAAATCTCATAGAATATTACTTTATGTAAAAATATGAATTAGTTTATTGCTACGAAAATAAAGAACAAAAGTTGATAATAAAAATAAAAAAAGCAAGCAATGAATTTTTGACTCTAGAAGTCATCATAGCTTGCTCTAATGTATTTTGTAGTCTGTTTCATTAATATATTAGAATGAGTTAGACTACATTAATGCAATGTCTCTAAGTAATATTTATAGTTAAAAAATAGAGTCCAAATACTTGTACTAAAGAATAATTCCAATTGGAAGGTGCCGTACAAAAGTAAGGGATGTTTCCTCCACCTGTTGCAGTCAGGTTTGCATATGCTTTGCAACCAATTGAACTGGTACCTCCAAATTCTAATTGAAATCCAAAATTTGTCCAACCGCCATTTATTGTACCGGTAAACGGTGCGTGATATGCCCCATTCCCATTGGCATCACCAATTTTTAAATCCCAAGTGTGAGCAGATGTATTGTTGGCAGTATAAAATAGTGTTTGTGCCTGGCTAATAGCAAAGAAACCTACGGCGAACAAAATTGATAAAAATAACTTTTTCATAATAATTAGTTTTAGTAATGAAGTGATTTAAAAACTAAGGTTAAAATGACTTACAAAGAAATTAACATTATGTTCTTAAACCATTTCAATTTATGCCTACTCTATACGCTTTTCGGCTTCCGCGGATGTTATTCAATATGAATTATTGGTCAATTATATCGACTATCTAAACTCTTAACCCTAAAAGAAGAAGAGGGTCATATTGTATTGAACAAAGGGAATTGTGGTTGTTATATTATAAACAACACCAGAACCTCCGCATGCAGCAGTCGTGAAGAAAAGTCCTCCACCAACACCTGGTGCTGAAGTGCCTGCGGTACACCCTAATGCATTTTTTGCTTTCATGGACAATGGAAATGCAAAAAATGGAAAAATTGCACCAGAAATTGGAGGACTAAAAGCAAGCGAACTATGATAGATTGCCGCAGACGGACCTGCATCATCCATACCAATTTTCCAATCTACTCCAGAAACATTATTTAATGTATAAGTCAATACTTGTGCATTACTTGAAGCAAATAAGCCAAAGAAAAAAAGAGCAATAAAAAATAACTTTTTCATAATAATTTTTTTTAATAAATTATGCCTACTCTATACGCTTTTCGGCATCCGCGGATGTTGTTCAATATGAATTATTGGTCAATTATATCGACTATCTAAATTCTAAACTCTAAAAGAAAAATAGGTCCATATTGAATTGAACAAATGGAATCGGGTTAGTTATATTATAAACAACACTAGAAGCTGATATGCAGGGACTCAAAGGGATAGTTCCAATTCCTACTCCTAGTGCAGAAGTACCTCCGCTACAACCGAATTGATTTACAGTTTTCATACCCAAAGGAAATGAGAAAGATGGAAAAATTGCACCAGATATTGGAGGAATACCAGCAGGCAAAGAATGATAGATTGCAGGAGTAGGACCTGCATCATCCATGCCAAATTTCCAGTCTATTCCAGAAACATTATTTAATGTATAAGTCAAGACTTGAGCATTACTTATAGCAAATAGTCCAAAGGAAAAAAGAGCAATAAAAAATAATTTTTTCATAATAATTAATTTTAATAAGTTATGCCTACTCTATACGCTTTTCGGCATCTGCGTGATAAGTTAGAAATTTGCTTAACAAGCTAAGATTGATGCAAGAAAAGCATCAACATAGCTTGCTAAGGGTTTATTTAATTCTAATTTTCAGAGCCTTGAAAAATGATCCTGAAAATGAACTTTCAATTTTTCTCTATAATATTATTCTCAAGAATAGCTTTAGTTAATTGTCACGTTTAGGATCTGAAAGAATCCAAAAGGGGCAATTGTATAACTCATAGTGTTGGCAGCCACACAAGAGAAACCGGTGATATTCGCCGATGGAGATACTGCTACACTTTGAAATGCAGAACAAGGAAAGATTCCAAGAATATTGGATCCAAACTGCAATGGGAATACAATAGGAGAACCAAAAGAGCCTGTTTGCACTCCGCCTCCACCTGCAATGAATGGATGATATACACCATTAATTGGACCAGAATCTGCCATTTTAAAATCAACATTAAAAGGAGCATTATTTGTAATCGTATAAAACATTTGAGCATTGCTCACTGTGAAAAGGCCTATTGAAAACAAGGCAATAAATAATAACTTTTTCATAATAATTAGTTTTAAAAAATTATGCCTACTCTATACGCTTTTCGGCATCCGCGCAATTAAAATAATTAGTATTGTTAATTGGAATTTAGGATTCGAAAAGCAAGCTATATGAGCTTTTTTATTAGCTATATAGCTTGCAATAAAAGTTTTAGTAATTGGATTAGTTAATAAATGTTATTTACTAATTGATTTCACCTATCCAAATTTCAATTCCAAATGATAGACTATTCCAGGCCAGATAACATTTACTTGATATTTCACTCCTGCAGGAGGTACACAAAGAATTGGAACACTAACTCCAGGTGTAGGTCCTAGTATATTTTGAGAAGTACCACAACCATTTGCGTTTTGGCATTTGAATGCAAGATTGAATGCGAAATTTGGAATAAATCCTGTTCTTACTCCTGTGGGTATAATACCTAGTTCGTAAATTACACCCGTAGGTCCCGCATCTACCATCTTGTAATCCCAATTTACAGGAGATGAGTTAGTAAGTGTGTAGGTACAAACCTGTGCATTTATGGAAAAAAATCCAATTGTAAAAAGGGCTAAAAACAATAACTTTTTCATAATAAAATTTTTAATAGTAAATGCCTACTCTGTACGCTTTTCGGCATCCGCGTGATACAAACATGGATTCATTTATATGTGATTTTTGTTTTTTAAAAGCAAGCCATATAAACACTGGCTTAAAAATGTCTACACAGCTTGCAAATGAGTATGATTACACTCAATTCATCTATTTAAGTTTGACTAAATAAATGATTGATTTCTTGAATTCTATCCAAACTTCAATTCCAGGTGCCATACTAAAAATGGTATGACAACATCTACCCTGTACTTAAGTCCAGCTGGGGTAGTACATGTGAAAGGAACACTAACTCCAGTTGTAGGTCCAGGTACAAATTGATAAGTACCACAATTATTTGAATTTGATGCTTTGAATTCTAATGGAAAAGCAAAACCTGAAACGAAACCAGATCTGCTAGTGCCAGGTAAGATTCCTAATTCATATGTAACACCTGCAGAACCTGCATCAACCATCTTGTAATCCCATGTATCAGTCAAAGAAGTATTCGTAAGATTGTATGTCAAGAATTGAGCTTGACTGAATGTAAAGAAGCCTATAGTCAACAAGGCCATTAATAATAACTTTTTCATAATAATTAGATTTTAGTAAATTATGCCTACTCTACGCGCTTTTCGGCATCCGCGTTTTTAAAGGGCATTTTATCTTAATTGGCATCAAATCGAGAAAGGCAAGCCAGATTAACATGGTATAGTTGTTAAAAAGGCTTGCAAATTGGTGGATTAGAATGAATGAATCATATTTTTGTAATTGAATACTTCTTAAGGATGTAAAGGCTTCAATATTGGTAAACCAAAAAATGAACTATTCTTACATTCTATCCTAATTTCAGCTCAAATTCCCAAACTATGAATGGAATGAGTAGTTCTAATCTATACTTAAGCCCTGTAGGAACTCCACAATTTGTTATCGGCACTCCAATTCCATTAGTGGTAGTGGGTACAAACTGATACGCGCCACAACCATTGGAATCTCCTGCTTTGAACTCAAAAGGAAAAGTAAAACTTGAGATTACTCCTGTTCTTTGTTGACCATTTAAAATGTTCAATTCATAGGTCGCGCTCCCGTTAGTTGCCATTCCTACGTCCCAAGTTACTCCTGCAGTATTATAATTTGTAATATCGTAAACCACAAATTGAGCATTGCTCACAGAAAAAATACCAAAAGAAAATAATGCTATAAATAATAGCTTTTTCATAATTATAGTTTTAATAAATTATGCCTACTCTATATGCTTTACGGCATCCGCGTTTTTAAAGAGCATTTTATTTTAATTGACATCAAATCGTAAAATGCAAGCTTGATTAACATCGTATAGTTGTTAAAAAAGCTTGCTAATTATTTTAGAATGGGTGAATCATATTTTTGTAATTGAATACTTCTTAAGGATGTAAAGGCTTCAATATTGGTAAACCAAAAAATGAACTATTCTTACATTCTATCCCATCTTCATCTCAAATTCCCAAACTATGAATGGAATGAGTATTTCTAATCTATACTTAAGCCCTGTAGGAACTCCACAATTTGTTATTGGCACTCCAATTCCATTAGTAGTTGTAGGTATAAACTGATATGTGCCACAACCATTGGTATCTTGACATTTGAACTCAAAAGGAAAAGTAAAATTTGAGATTACTCCTGTTCTTTGTTGACCATTTAAAATGTTCAATTCATAAGTCGCGCTCCCGTTAGTAGCCATTGCTACGTCCCAATTCACTCCTACGGTATTATAATTTGTAATATCATAAGTCACAAATTGAGCATTGCTCACAGAAAAAATACTAAAAGAAAACAATGCTATAAATAATAGTTTTTTCATAATTATAGATTTATTAAATTATGCCTACTCTATATGCTTTTCGGCTTCCGCGTTTGTAAAGAGCATTTTATTTTAATTAACATCAAATCGTAAAATGCAAGCTTGATTAACATCGTATAGTTGTTAAAAAAGCTTGCTAATTATTTTAGAATGGGTGAATCATATTTTTGTAATTGAATACTTCTTAAGGATGTAAAGATTTCAATTTCTTAATTCAAAAAATGATCTATGCTAACATCCTATCCAAACTTCAGTTCAAATTCCCAAACGACAAATGGAATTAGAAGTTCTAATCTATACTTTAAAGCAGTCGGTACACTACAATTAGTTATTGGAACAAAAACTCCAGTTGTTGTTGTTGGAACGAATTGATAATCACTACATCCATTCTGATTTTGGCATTTGAATTCAAAAGGAAATGCAAAACCAGGTCCTATAACACCTGTTCTCACTTGTGCAGGAAGAATACCAAGTTCTGCAGTAGATCCAGGAGTTCCTGCATCTGCCATCTTCATATCCCATTTATCTGCACCTGAATTAGTTACAGTGTAAATTACCCATTGAGCATTGCTCACAGAAAAAATACCAAAAGAAAATAATGCTATAAATAATAGCTTTTTCATAATAAAAATTTAATAATTTATGCCTACTCTATATGCTTTTCGGCTTCCGCAGGATACTGGAATTGTTAATTGTATTGGTTTTCAATACTTAAAACAAGCCATATTTGCGTTGGTATTGTGCCAACATAACTTGTCCAATTGTATGATTATAACCGATCAATTCTTCTGCCCATATTGCTATAGTGTAAAACACCGCAGTGAAATAGCTAGTAAGAAATAACCGGGATCTTAACTTCAATCCTAAACTATTGAAAGAATTTTATATTAAATCTTTCTAGTTCAGTTCTAACTTGAGATAGTATTGAACAAATGGTATAACAATTCCAACTTGATAGTATGCAACAGTTGCAGCACAAGAAGAAGGAGCAGTAATTACACCTGTTGGTCCAGGAACGAATTGATAGATACCACAGCCATTACTATCTTGAGCTTTCCATTCCAAAGGAAATGCAAAAAGAAATGGTATTGAACCTGTTCTCAACTGACCTGGTAATATGTTTAATTCATAAACAGCAGGAAATGGTCCAGCATCATCCATTCCAAAATCCCAAATATCAATTGGATCTGAATTCGCAATATAATAATCTAGTGATTGAGCTTGGCTGATTGAAAATAATCCAATCGAAAAGATGGCAGCAAAAAATAACTTTTTCATAAATAAAATTTTAATAATTAATACCTACTCTGTACGCTTTTCGGCTTCCGCGATTAATGGCATTTATGTGTCTTTGTATTTATGATCATATTTATTTACATTAAAGGCAATACTCCGTCTTCCTATTAATGTGATTAATAGCCTTCTGTAAGTCTGTACCTAAAAAAAACTTGCTTTTCCGAAACAGCAAATTCTAGTAAATAAAAAGGTAATTGATCTACCTGATTTACATTCAATCTGGGTAGATTAAACTGCCTAGATTGTTTTTTATCCTACCCATAAATTCCTTTGTAGATATAGTATACAAAGGGTACTATTTCCACAATTTTATAGGTCACACTCACACCTGGACAAGCAGTAGGAAGAGTAGTAGCTAATACTGGTCCTGCATCTGTAGTTGTTACATAACAATTAGGGCTTGTATAAGAACCTGCTTTCCACGCTAAAGGGAAGGCAAAGTTTCCAATTCCACCTGATCTTGTCTGACCAGGTAAAATATTTAACTCATATACCACAGCAGAAGGTCCTGCATCAGCGAAGGCCCAATAACATTGAAGGTTAGAGTTATTGTAGACATGATACTTCAGAGTTTGAGCTTGACTCATAGTAACGAAGCCTATACAAAGGATAGCAATAAATAATAAATTTTTCATCTTAAATACTTTAATTAATTAATACCTACTCTATACGCTTTTCGGCATCCGCGTTCAGTGGTACGGGCGTTTTTTATTTTAAAAGTCAAATTTGTTTACGTTTTGTAAGTATACCACAGTTGACTTTCTTTTCCGAATAAGCTAAGTCATGGTAAACAAATAGGTAATTGGTTTTTTCGTGATATCATAAATCTAGAATTCACCAAAAGATTTATCTAGATTTTATCCTAACTCAGCTTTGTATATATAGTATACAAAAGGCACAATTTCTACTATTTTGTAAATGACTGTAACACTTGCACAAGTTGTAGGAAGGGTTGTCGCTAGAACTGGTCCAAGATCTAAGTTGGATACATAACAACCGTTGTTATTCACTGCTTTCCATTCAACTGGAAAAGCAAAGAATCCAATAAATCCTTGTCTTTGTTCTCCAGGTGCCATGTTCAATTCATATATAGCTGGTGTAGGACCAGCATCAGAAATAGCCCAATCCCATTTTTGATTTGTAGTACCATTAGCAACATAATACTCCAATACTTGAGCTTGGCTGATTGAAAAGAATCCTATACAAAGGATGGCAACACATAATAAATTCTTCATCTTAAAATCTTTAATTAAATAATACCTACTCTAGACGCTTTTCGGCAACCGCGTAAAAAGTACAATTGAAATTCCGTGTTTACTTATTTTTGTTCTTATGCTTTTTCATTTTGGACATTAATCTCCAGACCCAACTAATCTTATGAAAAGTTAAGTGAAGGGAAATGATTCAATGATTATATTAAATCTCCATTATAATGACATGCATCATGTCATTTATAGAGTGAATAAAAAATAGTATTTGTAACTTTATTCGAGCTCCATTTTCATTCCATAAACCACAAAGGGAACAATGGAAAAAACGGCAGCCTTATAATTAACATCTATCCCAGGACATGTACTAGGTGTAGTCATGAATGGTATAGGACCTGCTAAAACATCAGTAGCCTCACATCCAAAAGAACTATTTGCTTTCCATTCCAAAGGAAATGAGAACAATGGTCCCATAACACCTACTCTATTAGTGTTGGGTGCTATACCGAGTTCATAAACAGGAGCAGCTGCTCCAAAATCGTCCATTTTAAAATCCCAAGTCATTACATTATCAGTGTTGTAAATCCAATACTGTAATATTTGAGCTTGAGTTGATGTGAAAAATCCGCCAAGTAAAATGGCAACAAAAAATAACTTTTTCATTAGAGTTGTTGATTAAGGGTTTTACCTACTCTATACGCTTTTCGGCATCCGCGGTTACAAATACTTAGGGAAATAAACTGTCAAATAGATGTGTCTAACTGATTATGGATCTTAACACGTTAGAGCTAGTATTGACAAGTTCATGTACTACACAATTCAAAAAAAATAAGCGAGCTACAAAAATGAAGTTCGTCTTAACACATTATAAAGTTAAAGAAAAATTTGTTCTAAACAAAGAACAAAGAACAAACTATTTTAATTTAACATTTACTACAACACAAAACTATTTTGATCTATTAATTATTTGGACAGTAATTATGTTGTTAAACGTGTTTTTCCATGCAATATAATTCTAATTGCTTGGGAGTAACTATCGATGAAATACTTTGGATTTAGGACTATTAGACATGCTTGATTAATATAACGTAGAATTTTATTTTTAATTCTATACAATTTTATATTTGAGAATATTTTTTCTTTTTTAGGCTAAAAATTATTTTCTGGTGTTAGGAATAAATAAAGTCAATATCTAACTTATTAACTCCTTTGTAATACTTGGTGGTCTTCTGTGGTTAAAAAAGAATATGTCTATAGTCAGAAATCAAGTTTAATTATTTTACGATCCGTAAAGATTCACCACAACGGCACAACGATTTCACAAAGAAAACGACAAAGAAAAGCCAGAAACCATACACCAGCCTGGTTTTTAAAACCAGTCTGGTGTATGGTTTTAGCGAAGGTGCAAAGCAACGGGCTGCCCACCCATCCTGAAATGGGACTGACCGATCTCGAAGAGTGGCGACGATAGTCGACAAGGAAAGGAACGCGTAAGCGGTGGGGGACTGACTGATCATCGCAGATGGGACTGAACGATCATCGAAGATGTAGCAGTGATAGCTGCTAAGTGATGGAACGCGCTAGCGATGGGCAGCAGCCTTAGCTGCTAAAGGAAGGAATGCGTATTCGGTGGGCCGCCTAAAGGGGCAAAAGTTTCTACACGTTGCTAACGCATTCCTTCACTTGAAGTACTGTCGTACTTAACTCAATTGCATTGAGACTGTTCAGTCACAAGGCGAAAGTCAGATTGAAATAAAGATTATCAAATTAACAAAAAAAGGTCATTGTGAAATGCACCTTGTGATACCTCGTATGCTTGCATCGAGGTAGTTCATTTTATTCTACTTTGAGACATTTCAAAAATTGAAGATATTGAAAATAGGCATGAGCTAAAAAGGTATGAGGTTAATGGTTTAAGGTTTGCAAGGCTAGATGTTGACATTTAATTTGTTTTGTCAACATCTAGTCTTGAACCCTAAACCTCGTAACCTTAAACCTGTTCTTTTTTTACAATCTCTTCAATATGTAAATAGTGGACACCAAGTGCATCCACTATTTTCAATATTAAATTAAGCCACTTTGATTTTATTAACCTTTTTTACTTCTGGTTTTGCTTTAGGTAATTGAAGCACCAATTCGCCATTTTCATAGTTAGCCACGATTTTTTCCTCCTTTACATTTTGAGGCAACTTGAATGTTCTGCTAAATGATTTATAGCTGTATTCTTTTCTAGAATAATTCTTATCTGTTTCTTCAGATGATTCTTCTTTTTCTGATGAAATAGTTATTACATTATCTTGGACCTCAACATTAATGTCGTCTTTATTTACTCCTGGAACTGCCATTGAGATTACAAATTCAGAATCCTTCTCTTCAATATTAGCTGCCGGAACTAAGTCAAACTTAGAGTCAAAGGTCAAAAATCGATCTTCAGGTAAAATCCCTTCGAAAAAATTGTTCCATCTTGGGAATAGCGGTCTGTTATAATTAATTAATGACATGATTTTTAAATTTTATGAGTTATAAATATTTGAATTGTACAATTCAAATATCAATAGAAATAGAGCGAAATGGTAGAATTTGGGTCACTCTTATAAATGATTTGTATCACTAACAATAGCTAATATAATGACCTAGAAGATTTAACGAATTACTCGGAGTCCTCCGTGTAATTTCTCAGTGAATCTCCGTGAAATTCCTTAAATATCAAATCTTAATCTGGTAATATCATAAGAGGAATATTAGTCTTCGCTATTTCTTCTGCAGTATTCCCCACTTGAAATAATTTATTGAAAAATGACTTCTCTCTGCGGATCATAATAAGCATTCCAATGTTGTTTTTTTCTGCGTAGTTTTTGATTTCCGTGACTGGATCTTTACCATTTCTAACATGCACATCTCCAATAGTATCTCCCATATAAGTTGAGATGAATGGATCGAATGGGAAATCTTCATCTTTAGAGGCAACATGCAGAATGTCAACTTTCAATCCCAGTCTGGTAGCAAGCGATCTTGGAACTTTAAAAGTAGCTTCATGTTCCAATACCTTATTATCTAATGCCATAAGTATCTTGTTGCTTTGCAATCTTCCCTTTACCTCTTCAGGTATAGCCATGATCGGCACTTTAGCTTTTGCTGCAACTTTCCTAGTCACACTTCCAAATAGCAATGTCCTCAGACTATTGTCCCCTTGAGTACCCATGACGATAAGGTCAATATCATTAGCATCCGTATAGTGGAGAATAGTAGGAACAGCATTTCCTCTATATATATGGACATGCGGTATTCTATCATTCTTAATTAATGGTGTGATTCCAGCTATTACTTTATCTAAGTCTTCAGCAGTATTTTTCTTTATTAAACCTTCTATGGATATAAATGATGTAGACTTTTTAGGGACATTGTAGGCTGTGATAATGTGTAGTTCGGCATCTAAATCATTGCTAAGATTTACAGCATATTGTAATGCAATTACTGAATGATCAGACATATCAGTTGGGCATAATATTTTCATAGTATTGTATTTTAATCTTCTTGAAATACGATTACAGGTAGATGAAGTTTCTGGGCTATTTTTATACTTTTATCAGTGCGAAAAAAGTTTGAAAAAAGTCCTCCTTCTCGATGAATCATAGTCACTAAGTCAACTTTCTCAAAGAAGCAATAATCATTGAGTCCTGTTATTACATTATTACCACTCAAGGTCTTTACTTCAAATGCAAACTGGGGGTCATCTTTCTCAAATAACTCACTTACTATTTCAGCTTTTTGCTCAGAAATATCATCAGTTTTCTTTACATTGATATGTAGAAAATCTGTTTTTGCTTTTATGATATTATTGAATTCCTTAAAGTCCTCTAAAGAGTCATCAAGGTCCGTCTTTCTATCAAAAGCAAATAGTATTTTTTCTGGTTTTTTAAATACCGTACTAGTATGAATTAGTATTATAGGGCATTTTGCATCGTTGATCGTTTCGTTCGATGCAGATCCTAACATTCTATCAAATAATCCATGTTTATCACGTACACCCATTATGATCAAATCCATATCATTGGAATTGGCGTACTCATTTATTGCAAATCCAGGGATGCCAAACATCACTTCGATTTTGGTGTTGACTTGCGGCAATTTTTTACCGTCTTTGCTTTTATATTTAGATACATAATCTGAAAGCCTCTTTTTTGCAGCTTTTTCCATTTCAATATATGGATCATAAGCAATCACCTCAAAACCAGTGAATACACTATTGATCACATGAAGGAGTGTAAGTTCAGCATCTATTAAATTCGCAAAATGAACTGCGTATTCATATGCAGAATGAGAAGAATCGTATAGATCAACAGGTACTAATATTTTCATTTGTTATGAGATTTAAGCTTGAATTATTGGTGACTTCATATATGCAACTTTCAACAAATCAAAGGTCGTGATCAAACCTACCAATTCATCTTCAACTAGTACAGGAAGACAACGGAATAGATTTTCTTTAAAGATGTCAGCGCACATTTCAAGAGAATCATCCGGACTTACTTTTGCTACCTGAGTAGTCATCCTATCTCCAGCAGTCTGGCTACCTAATACTTGTTCATTAGATTTTTTTGCAGATCTGAGATTGAGACTTGTACCCCAATCTTGAAGAAGAGCTACATCTATTTTGCTGATTATTCCTTTGAACATATTTTCATCATCAGTAACAGGGATGTGATGTATATTTGAAATGTTTATTATGTCACTGACCGTCTGCATCGTATCATTTTCTTGTACAGATATCATATTGGTAGTCATGACATCTTTCACTTTGATATTTAGTAATTCTAATGTATCCATTTTATTTACTGGTTAATACTTTTTTGAAATAGTTGAGAATATCGAATGTGGTAATGATACCAACCAATTCATCATTTTCTTTCACGGGTAATGCGTTTACTCTTTTTTCGACCATGGTTTCTAAGACTTCGCTAATCAGGTCACCAGTATTTACACAGTACGGTCGTGCTGTCATTATTTCATCCACTGTAGTCAATTGAAATTTCTTATTTTTTAAGAACTCATCAAAATTATTTGTGGTAATCCCTTCAAGGAAGAGTATGTCACCAAGACTTACAATGCCTCTTACATCTCCCATTACATGGATTGGGATATGGTGTACATCATATTCATCAAAAATCTCTTTTACTCTTTCTAGTTTGTCCTTCGGATGAAGTGTTTTAAGCTTTCGACTAATAATATTATCAATAGTAATATTTGTGTTCATTGTATCCATTTTAATATCGATTGGCTATTTATTTTTTGTAAATTTCAATGAATTCATTCTGTTTTTAATTGATAGAAATCATTTTTTAGAGTGATCTTAATCATTTAATTAAGGTCATTATTTATCTTTTTTGGATCTTTTGGGTTCTCTATAATCGATAGATAAAACAGGGAAATCTGAATGGTTAATAGCTCTAATAGTATTGTTGCCACTTAGAAATCGTTTTATTGGTTTTTCATTTTTATTGCTCATGATTAATATATCTGGCTGGACCTCTTCCAAGAAATGCCTAATCCCTGCTTCTATAGAATAATCCACATAAAAGTGTGACTTAGTATTATATGGTTCTACCAAAGTTTCAATTTCTTTCATGGCTGTTTTCATTAATCCCATAGGTTGAGTAAAGAAGCTTGATGTGTCCACACTTAGCAGATGTATTACAGCATCTTTTGGAGGTTGCAAAAGATTAAGCGCATATTTTAATATGTCTCTTTCATTGGTATCAAATGATGATGCAAATACGATATTATTAAGCGTGTACTTTTTGATTGGTTTCTTAATTACCATTACAGGAATATCGACATGTTTTACAATTTTCTCGGTATTGCTACCCCAGACATATTCCTTTTTGCCACCAGCTACTGAAGAGCCCATTACGATCAAGTCAATTTCTAGAATCTCAGTAATGTCAAATATCTTTTTTATGAAATCAGCTGACCCTGTTAAGTAACGTGCGACCACATTATGCTTTTTCGCCAGTTCTTTTCATTTGGTTATAGGTGGAGAAGAGATAGTATTCTTTAATGTAAAATGTTCGATCTCTGAATCTCCAACCAATTCGTACATAATCAAGTCACCATCTATCGAATTATGATAAATAGTAAGATCAGCACCATGTTGACTTGCGAATACAAAAGCAGCTTCTACCGCTGTCTCCGCTATCAAAGAAAAATCTGTGAGTGTTAATATATTTCATAGATAGAATATATTGTATTAATAGAATTGCTCTTTAAATCTACTTTGAGACATTTAAAAATTGGAGATATTGAAAATATATATGAGGTTTATGGTTTTAGGTTTTCAACGCTAGATGTTGACTTTAAATTTGTTTTGTCAACATCTAGCCTTAAACCCTAAACCTCGTAACCTTAAACCCATTCTTTTTTTTTACAATCTCTTCAATTATAGTAATGTGTAACCTGAAAATATCTAATCTCTCAAAGTAGAATTAAATCACTTCATTTCTAATTACCAGCATTTCTAACACAAATATCACTTCCAATTCCACACTTATTCGTGACTAATATCATTGCGAAAGATGATTTAAATCATCATATTCTAAGCCGCTCAACATCAACTTTGAGTTAGTTTTAAATATTAAAATAATAAGAATGGATATTAAGAAAAATACTATAACTTCCGATTTAAATGATTCGTTTAGAGAAGTATTTCCTTTTCTGAAATTGGAATTTTATAAGAAGTCACATGATCATTTTCATGGGTCAGAAAAGAAAGATGACATAAAAGGAGAGCATACATTAGAAAGCCTTAATTCTGGTTTCAAAGAAGGAAAAGTAGAATGGAATGGTGGAATGTCAGTTGATAATTTAGAGACATATATGGAAGACACATTTGGTCTCCATGTTCAAGTCTTTAGAAAATCTGGTGACATTTGGTTGCAAACTTCTGTGACGGATAATTGGAGTCTTGACGAGCAAAATGCGAATGGTGCAGAAAATGAAAAATTAGCAACTAAATAGATAATAGACATGCCGTATTTAAAGATCTTAATTGGGATCTATTTGATATATATACTCTATACTTTGCGGCATGTTTTTTATCATGTTTCTAATCCAGCCAAAACATTTTCATGGATCCTATTTATCATTTTTGTTCCAGTGATAGGAGTCTTTTTCTTTCGAATAATTGGTAGAAGTGTAAAAAGAGATAAATTTTTTCAAGAGCGGAAAACATTCTTTAATGCTCAAGCTACTCCTATTCAAGAGGACAGACTACCACCTAGCAAAATATTACTCGCCCGTCTTTTAAATAGTAATGACTCTGCTTCTATTTCTTATAATAATAAGGTAGCAGTTTTCAAGAATGGAAAAGATTCATTTAGAAAAGTAGAAGAAGATATCCTTAAAGCGACTAAAAGCATCCATTTTGATTTTTATATAATCGAAAGCGGCAATTTACTTAACACTTATTTGGAGATTTTCGAACAAAAAATTAAGAAAGGTGTAAAAATAAGACTGGTATATGATGCCTATGGAACTGAAGAGGAATATCGAGATTCATTCAAGAAATTGAGAGCTATTGGAGTGGAGGTTAAAGAATTTATGCCTTTTAATTGGTTCAAATCATATCTCTATCTCAATTACCGTAATCATAGGAAAATCATAATAATTGACAATCAAATTGCCTATACGGGAGGAATGAATATTTCAGATAAGCACGTGGAAGGAGGTCCAAATTTGGGACTATGGAGAGATACATATATCAGAGTAGAAGGCAAAGGGGCGTCTGATTTTGAAAAAGTATTTTACAGTGATTGGTATCATGCTGGGGGAGAAGAGTATTCATTACCTGAAGCAGAAAACATTTTAGGTGATATTGCAGTCCAGGTAGTAGCAAGTGGTCCAGATAGCGATCATAGAGGGATCATGCAAGAATATTTTGCGCTTATCACCCATGCCGAAGATTATGTTTATATCAGCACACCTTATTTTATCCCTGGAGAAGCTATCCTCACAGCTATCAAGACAACTGCATTGAGTGGGGTAGATGTTCGTCTTATGATGCCATACAATTCTGATTCGAAATGGATGAGGTGGTGTATGTTTACGTACTTAGAAGAACTGTTAGCTTCTAATGTCAAGGTCTATTTTTATCATGGAGGATTTCTGCACAATAAGACCTTGATAAGTGATGACATTGTAGCTTCTAATGGAACAGCAAATGTGGATGTTCGAAGCTTAGAGACCAATTTCGAGATCAATGCCATTGTCTATAATAAGCAAATCACACTCGACTTGAAAGAACATTTTTTTGATGATATGAAGGATTGTGAGGAGATTTTTTTAAAGGACTTCTTGCATCGATCAGATCGGAATAAATTTATGGAATCATTGGCCAGATTGACTAGTCCAATGTTGTAAGAAAAACTAGAAAATATAATTAACCCTGACTACCTATTTTTATTAATGAAATATTGTGAAAACTAAAATCATATCTTTTACTTCCTGGATTTCATGATCTCTAATAATCTGAATTGCTTCCTAAGGATAAATTTAAGAAATTGAGTTTATTCTTGATTTTGGGGATTGGGATTGTGACGTTGCTGAGGGTACTGGTTTGAATTACATTTGAAGATGTCAGCAATAATCGATAATAGAATCATCAATATAGTTAAAAGGTAAATTTTCCTCAAATATTCAATTATTCTTGAGGTTTTTTGTATGTTTGAGGTAAATTTACCTTAAATGAAAATAGAAGATCTTGTTCGTAGAAGTTTTAGAGAGAATACTAAAAGTCTAAAACAACTATTGGATCTAAAGTTAGAGGAGAGTGGTTTAAGTAAAACTCAATTTGAAAAGTTATCGAAAATTGGAAGAAAGTCACTAGATCCAATCTTAAATAATGAGTCTAAGCAAACTGATATAATAAAGCTCTTGAAAGTTGGAGAGTTTTTAGATCTTTCTGTGAGTGATTTATTGATTCTATTTCTCAAAGATAGACCACAAGAAGACATAACAGATCTTCAACATTCTATAGAGTTAACTTTCATACATAAGCATTTTGACCTAAAGACTCTTTCTTCATTAGGCTTTATTGACCGAAGTTCTGACATAGAATCGATAAAGAAACGAATAAAGGAATTCTTTGGAATCGAAAATATATTTGACTACGAAAAAGATATGAATGGTGTCTTATATAGTCGAACTAAAAGGTCGTTTAGCGATAAGATGAAAGATTTTTGGATTAAGTCTTCATACAAATACTTTGAATTGATAGACAATCCAAATGAATATAATAGAGGAGAATTAGTTGAACTAGTTCCCAAAATCAAACCATACACAGCAAATGTTGATAAAGGTCTATTAACCGTGTTTCAAGCCTTATTTCATATAGGTATAACGGTGATATTTCAGCCGTTGCTTCCGAAAACTCAAATACGAGGAGCAACCTTTGTTGTAAATGACAAACCATGCATTGTAATTACTGACTTTAACAAGAATTATGCAACAATTTGGTTCGCTTTAATCCATGAACTACATCATGTTCTTTATGATATGGAAACTATTGAAAAATCGAGATATCATTTAACTGGAGAGCCTGATCTGTTTTTGATTCAAGAAGACAAAGCAAACGAATTTGCTAGAGAATATTTATTCTCTGTAGATAAGCTGAGAAATGTAGAGGCATTTATTCATAATCCGATAATCGTTGCAAGAAAAGCAAGAGAATACGGTATTCATCCTTCCATTATATATTCAATGTTTCAGTTTTGGAAAAGTGAAAATGGAGAAAGTTATTGGGGAGTTTTCAGAAACGAATTCCCTGACGTTTCGTTAGCGACTAGGGAATTAAATTATTCAAATTGGACAGCTCACAGCATTTCAGAAACAGCAGAACAAATAAAATCAACTTTAACAGTATAAGATATCATTATGGAAAAGAATATTGACAAGAAAAAGTTATCCCAAGAAGAAATTGAACGTAGATCTATTCTAGATAAAGCTGAAGAAGTAAAAGAGGAGCAATTAAAACTAGATCTTGACCAAGGAGTTGAAACAGAAAATGAATATAAATCTTTATTGGACCAACAAATTGATGACCCTGTTCAGAAATTTCAACTCTACTATAAAATATTAAATAAACTTCTTCGAGCAAGCCTTCCTTCCGGCAAAGAGAATGAGCCAATAAGAAGAATTATTTACGACGAAAAAAACATTCTTATAAATAGAGGAAATAAAAAAGATGAAAAAGGAATTCGTGGAAGTGACGGAAGAATGGCCTATATGGAGGATATTGAATTGTCTATTTCAATAGTCATGGATTGGGTTAACTCAAAAGGTTCGTATCATGATTTATATATGACTTTTTGGAATAAAAACGAAGAACTCCAATATGGTCATCAAGATTAAAAGGTATATCGTTAAACATTAAGTGATGATGGAAGAGCTCGTACTTCACTCATTCACATACTCTGAGACGTTAATTATGGCCTGTCTGGTAGACCAGGATGAATTGAAAAAAATACCTCATATTTACGTAAAATATTCAATAAATGGGGTTCATATTAATAAGTATTAGAGATTCATGATTGAAAATCTATAATTTATTTATTCAAAAATATCCCATTATAAATTATAAAAAAAAAGAGAAACCCACTACCGAAAGTAAGTCTCTCAAAACCCCCAAAAATTAAGTCTTTAATTCTTATTATAAAAAAATAAAGAGCCATATTAATATATGACTCCCTATACCAATAAAACCACAGTCGTATTGGTCTCAAATACGAATGTTTATGATTTGAAATATCGTTCTAATAATGTGTCTACTACTTCGTCTACCTTTTTATTAGGGTCACTTATAGAGGACCAGCTTGGGCCAAATGCAGCTCCATGCCAAATTATAGTGTTGGTACGTGTATCGATCATATCTATGACGATAGATCCTTCAACATAATTGACAACTCTTTCTTGACAGAGCTTCCCGCCTTCCCATCTGGCATATTCCTCTCTACATTCTTCGACATATTTTTTACTCAAGTTTTTTACAAAGTATTTGACTAAAATATCTGCATTCGAACTTTGGCTGTAATCATTGTTTCTTAGCTTTTTCTCAAGTGCATTTTTAATCCTAATCTGCATTATTGGATTGATATCATCTGAGCAATTATCTTCCATCTCATACGTATGATATTTAGTTGGACTCACATCCTGAAGACTGTCAGAAATGTATTGAGTAGTAGAGCATGACACCATTCCCGTGATGACAAGAATCGATAGAAAACTATATATTGATTTCATATTTGGATTAGTTAATATTGCTCAAGCAAATAATTAATTACATCGGTAGAGGTGACAATGCCTTGAAGTTTTTTACCATCTAAAACTGGGATTGCATGATATCTTCCACCAGCTAATAAACTTGCCGCATCTCTGATTTGATCATCTTGTTGGACAGTATCCAATTGATTAGTCATCACTTGTTCAATTTCTAAATTGTCATAAATCGCAGTATTAGCCTTTTTATCTTGCATATTGGTTACAAATGAGACTTTATCAATGTCAGTTTTACTGATCATTCCAATAAGTTGTTCTCCAGAGACTACTGGTATATGGTGGATGTTTTTCTCAGTAAATATCTTTGCCACCTCTGATACTTTATTAGTAGTATTTACAGTGATTGGATTTGATGTCATAATCTTTGACACATGTTCTCTTTTTTTCATTTTTAATTAGTTTTTTATTATTCTATTTGTTAATCACAGACTATATATTCATGTTCGTTAATAAGTGCAAGTTATGTTTGATTCCTACTTGCATTTATGATCTATATCATGGCCAATGATGATCTTAATTATTGAAGTGGTTTAAAAACTCGCTCACCACCTACACTAAAAACATTGTACCCATTGGACTGCAGCTATTTTTATTCCCATAGCTTGTACCTACGCTAAAGCTTCGGCGACATGCGAATGGCTATGAAAATAAAAATTAGCTTTGCCAATAACCACAAGCCTTTCAGTTCGTTAAGCTTCGGAATTCTTAAACCACTTCATGTTAATCATTATGTGAAGCAAATCTTTTGAATCTCTTTTTCATTTCGATAAATGAGCGTTCAAAATTCAAATAATCGAAATGGAGTTGATGATGTACTTTGGATAGCTTTTTATCGATTTCTTTGGTAGAATTTGATTTTTCAGCAAGGGTGATCCTAAATAAAAGGTCTTCAATTTTTTTAGAGTTTTTATCAAGGATTTCCTCATATTCATCGATGAATTCCATCCTTGCCAAGTTTTGTTTATTCTTGTCAAAAACCTTATTCAATTCTTTAAAGAAAAAGCTAATCTCATCTCCATAAGAATTGAGCCTACTTCTCCAGTTTTTGTGATCTGTGTGAAAGTCTATGGCTAAATCCATTCTTATTAATGTATCATTCCTTAACAATATTTCGGATATCTTCAATAGGTACTTCTGGAGCTTAATCTTGAAGTTTTTCAAGTTCTGAGATGAGACTCTCGGGTAATAAATCTGGTCTATTACTTGCAATCTGAGCAAATTTTATAAAAGTTGTACCCAGTTCTTCGACGACCATTCGGATACGTTCGTCTCTTGAGAATTCACTTACCTTTTTTCCATTACGATTAGGGACAAAAAAATTACTTTGGGGTAAAAATTTGTTAAGAGGAGGATGAGAAAGTAAGTCTTCAAAGCCATATTTAATAAGGGTGGCTGCCACTTTCTCATACCTCATCAATTTTGATGTAGAATCCATATGCTGTTCAGCTATCATTCATTATTAACTAAAGTTTCTCAGATAGTAATATATTAATAATCTGATATTTACATATAATATAATATTTAATATCATTAACCAAAATGCTGTTTATCAGAAAGTTACAGCACTTTTGCTATATTAAATATTATTTAACCATTTTGAACTTTAATTTTACTTCTTTGCAGAGTATTTTTTCATTCAAATATGGTCGCTCGCCGCGACTGGCGTTCATTTCTTCCTTGATGAAGAAACGAACCAAAGAAATCAAGCCGCTAAAAAGGCTTTGCTGTGATTGCTGCTCCCGCCACCCTCAGTTTAGCGGCAATGCCACCCTCTTTTTAGAGTAGCGTCTTCGACAATCTAGGCTTCAGAGCCTTATATAAACGCCTTTTACAAAGTGCGAAACTTCAGTTATTAATTAGAAAGGTCTGCTATGACTCTTTTCAGATAATTGAATGATTCTGAAATGTCTTCCATAAAGTTGTCCAATTTGGACTGAGCTTTTTCTTTGTTGTCCAGCACATTACGGATCTCTCCTAATCTATCCGTAAACTCATTTCTAATTTTTTCAACTTTCTCAGGATTGTCCTTGTCATGTAAAGCAAGATTGACTCTAAATGCATCCATTTTAGCTTTAAAAGCATCAAGCGTATCTTGCATCTTTTCATTCATTGATGGATAGTTATCTCTAACTTCCTCTTCGAGTTTATACACATTGTTGAGGATGTTATTTTTGTACTTGTCATACTTTTTAGTAGCAGAATGTACTTCTTCAAACAAAGCTGATTCTAAGTCTTCAACACAAGAGAGGAAAGTTCTTCTACTTTCGCTATTAATGTTCTCTGCCTTCTCAATCTCATTTTTTTGAGTGTTGATGTACTTAGATAAGTTTTTTCTCTCTGTTTCGATTAAATCTCTAGCTTCAGCTTTCCCTAATGCCATCTGAACTTGTAATTCTTCAGTCAATGTTTTTAAACTTCTTGCTTGAGTTCGGATTCTGTCAATAATTAAATTTTCTATATTACTTTTTTTAATTGTGATTGTTAATTGAGCAATGATGATTAACTAACTTTATTCAATTAGGTGGACTTAGTCAATTTCATTTGTTGCAAAATTAGGCGAGACTTACCCCATTAGGAATGACACTTATCATAGGTCAAAGTGATTATAATCATCCTAATCAAATCTGGTTGTTGGGATATTTGGCCCAAAATATACTCAAATGAAAAATATTCTTATACCAACAGATTTTTCTGAGAATGCAAGTGATGCATTAGGATATGCACTAAGCCTTATTGGAGGAACGAAAGCAAATATTCATATAGTCCATGTTGTCCCAGTTCATACGGTGCCAGGTGATGTGCCTGTAAATACATCATCTCTTGTAACTACTGAATTAGAAGAAGCCCACAAAGCTATGGATGCGATAAAACAATTTAGTGAAATGTTTTATGGTGAAGGAGAAGGTGCTCAAATCACTGTAAAAACCAAAGTAGCAGTTGGAGGTGTAGCATTTCAAATCAAAAAAATAGCGAACGAAGTAGGTGCCGACCTTATTGTAATGGGATCACAAGGTGTCAACCATAGTTTTATGGAGAAAGTACTAGGGTCTATTTCTACTACTGCGATAAGTGATGCTCCTTGCCCTGTGATTTTAGTCCCTCGTGAATATAAGTTTAAGCCAATTGACAATCTAATCTTTGCCACCAATCTCAACCACTCTGATCCCTATGAATTGTGGAGAGCTACGGAACTAATCAAACCTCATGTAGGAAGAGTAAGATGTGTCTATGTCACAAAAGATGAATCATCTGTAGATAAAGTCGAATTAGAAAGTTTTGCAAAATACATGGTCCAGCATTCACCTTCGATCCAGACTGTATTCAACGTAGAAGAATCTGATAATATCGAAAAAACCTTATCAGAATATGCTGAAAATTATGACGCAGAAATGGTCATAATGCATAGGGGCAAAAAGTCATTTTGGAAAAGTCTATTTGGAGCCAGACATACTAAGAAGATGGCATCTTGGCTTAAGATTCCATTGATGGTAATGGAGAATAAGGAATAGAAAGAAGATGTCGCTTCAAGGAATCAAAGATGGAATCGCTTCAAAGCGATTTCATCTTTGATTTAACCCAGTAAGCAATATTATATCCCCAATTAGATTGTCTGTATGGCAATTAGAACATAGCTTGGAGTTGGTATTAGACTACATGTTGTTAATCATTGCGTAGCAAAAAATCGTTTTTCATTTTTAAAAATTAAATTTTAGTCTATTACATTGAAATAGCTAGAGATCAAATTTTATATTTGCTAGAATCAAGATTGAGAAAACCAATAATAAGATTATTGCTTAGTAGTGTATAGCCGTTTATTATCTGAATAAACATGGATAACTGGATTTTTAGGTGTGAAATTTAGATGTATTGATAATCAATTGATTACACTATCATTTAATACAGGCATAAGAGATATATCTGTAACTAGGTGTGGATATATAGATGTTATGTGCAATTGGACAGAACAGAAAATGGCTGACGAATTAATTTTCAACTCCTTCTAAATAATTCTTTAAACTATTGCCAATAAAACTATCCCAAGCGAATGAACAAACTTTAAAGCAAGTAAATTCTGGAATAAGTCCTTGGTGGATTAAACTTACTTCAACCTCATTGTCTTTAATCGGTTTTATTTTCCATTGCAATTTGGTACCCACCCATTCTTTCTCAACACCTTTTAAATCACCAATAATTTGATTACAATCAATACATTCCCAAGTAATTATATTGAAAGGATTAAATTCTATTACCTTAAATTTATACCAGGGTTCGCCCCAAGAAACAGTGAATATGTCACCCTTTTTTTGAACAATATTGTCCATATTTCCCCACCAATTTGATATTTCTTTGGTTAAAGATTTAAAGACATCTTCTTTATTGGAAGTTATTAAAACTGTCTTTTTATAATCTTTGTTTTGCTCTCTATATTTGTTCATTTTTTATTAAATTTAACTGATTGCTATTTGAAAGTGGTTGCAAGATATAAAAACTAATTGTATTTTGCAATCAGTTATTGAGAATTTATGAATATGAAGAAACAAAAATCAGATTGTCCACAGTATTTAGCCTTGGAAGTAATAGGTGATAAATGGACTTTACTTATTATCAGAGATATGATGATAGGTGGTAAAAGATATTTTAGAGAATTTCTTAAATCAAAGGAAAAAATAGCCTCTAATATTTTAACTAACCGATTACAATCCCTAGAAAAAGAAGGAATAATTTATAAAAAAAAAGATAAAGAGCATAAGCAAAAAATTATTTACTTGTTGACACAAAAGGGGATTGATTTGTTTCCGATTTTAATGGAAAATGCGAGATGGAGTTTAAAATATAAATTAGTAGATAAGAATGATGCTAAAGTGGCTAAATCAATTCTTGAAGGCGGAACTCATAAAATGAAATTTATTATGGAAGAATTAAAAAAGACTCATCTTGGAGGTAAATAAAAGCACATAACACTGTATAAAAATAATAGCGGTTTTAGTGCTAAATTGAAAGGTAAGTGCCTTGAAATCAGCTACAATTCTTATACTAAACGTTAAAATTTAGGAATAAGGTAGGGTTAAATGAGTGATTAATATTTGACTACATGTTGATAATCATTTGGCAGCAAAGAATCTTTTTTCTTTTTTGATAATTAAATTTTAGTCTATTTCATTGAAATAGGAAGAGATCAATTTTTATATTTGCTAGAATTAAAATTGAGAAAACCAATAATAAGATTATTGCTTAGTCGTGTATAGCCGTTTATTATCTGAATAAACATGGATAACTGGATTTGGAGGTGTGAAATTTAAGTATATTGATAATCAATTGGTTACACTATTATTTAATATAGGCATAAGAGATATATCTGTAACTAGGTGTGGATATACAGGAGTTAGGCTTCATTAAAAAATAAAATCGTGCAAAGAAGAAAAATACAGCAATAAAATGCCACCGCACATTAGGCACATTTGTTTTTTGCCAACACACATAAGCCAACGCAAAAAAACAAAAGAGCCTAATTTTGCCACCACTCAGAATAATGAATGACAGAACAAAAATATCATCAATTTTAGAAGACTCGCCAAGTGTTGAGCTTTTGCGGTTAAGAAATAGAACTTTAATTTTTGATTTTTTCCTTTCTACGTTCAATAAAGACAGAACCAATATTTCATTTGAAAATTTACAATTACTCTTAATAGATTTCACATCTCACCACAATGTAAGTTTAGAGGAAGAAACGGAAAATAATATTATTGAAACCGTTGAACTAAAAGCCAAAAATGCAATTAGAGAATGGACAAATAAAGGATTTCTCACAAATTACAGAACTGAGAATGGTGATGTTTTTTATGAATTATCTCCTCATACTAATAAAACCATCAATTGGTTATACAGTCTTGAAAAGAAGGAATTTGTAGGGGCTGAATCTAAATTCAAAGACATTTTCAATAAACTCAAAGAGTTAGTTGAATTCACAAATGAGGATAAAGAAAAGAGAATTGAAATACTCGAAGATAAAAAGTTGAAAATTGAACAAGAAATTCAACAATTGAAAATAGGAGAAGATGTAAAAGTGTTTGAAGAACACGAAATAGTTCCAAGATTTCAACAATTAACATTTTCTGCAAAGGAGCTTTTATCTGATTTCAAAGAAGTTGAAGAAAATTTTAAAAGCATTACCAAAAATATTTATCAAAAACATACTGACGAAGACTTGTCCAAAAGTGATGTGTTGAATTTTACTTTTGATGCACTTGATGACTTAAAAGAAAGCCATCAAGGTAAAAGTTTTTATGCCTTTTGGCGATTCTTAATGGACAGAAACCTTCAAGAAGAATGGAGTGAGTTAACCAATGAACTATATCGAACCTTGAATGAAAAAGGAATTGACATAAACGACACTTTTTTAAAAGGGATGAAAAATTATCTTCACGTTTCAGGAAAAAAAGTTTATCAGGCAAATGATAAAATGGCTGAAAAAATGAGTCGAATTATTCGAGAAAATAGCCATTTAAATAAAGAATTAACCAATAAAGTAATTCAGGAAATCAAATCATATTTAACCGAAATAAGTAAAACTAAAAAAGTGCCTGAAATTTCAATAGAGGTTGAAGCAAATACTACCATCAATATTCCATTTGAAAAAAGGCTGACTTTTGAATCTAAGGAAGAAGTAGTTTATGATAGTAAGCCAAAATTAGCGGAAAATGACATTTCGAAATCGACTCAACTAAATAAAATCTTCAATCAAAACATTATCGATAAAAAGATTTTGCGAAATCGTATAAAAAGCATTCTAAAAGAAAAGTCTCAAACCACACTTTTTGAAGTAATTGAACAGAGTGGCGGAATAGAAAAAGGATTGCCAGAATTGTTTGGATATTTTGGTGTTGTAAAAGATTTCACACATAGTTTTAATCCTGACAAACAACAAGAAATTGTTTTTGACAAAACGAATAATAAGTCTATTAAGATACCTGAAGTAATCTTAATTAAATGAATCAATTACACGAAAATACAAAACCATATTCTAAGGCTATTGTAAAATTATTGAAAGGAACAGTAGATAAAAAAGAAGGTGTTTGGGATGATATATTAAATTATCAGACAGAAATACAGGAGTATATAAATACATTAGGATTGCATTTAATTTTAAAAGAAGATGATGGGTTTGCCTTTTTAAAGCAATTTGAAATAGATAATGATAATAACACTCTTGGTTTAGTTTCAAGAAGACAAGTAGGATTTGAAACGTCAATTGTATTAGTAATTTTGAGACAACTAATAGAAGAGTTTGAAAGCAATCCGATTGATATTCACGTTACTGAAAAATTCATAACTCAATCAGAATTAAAAGAGCAAATAAGTTTCTTTTTACCTGAAAAATATAACAAAGTTAAGTTCCTAAATGACATAGAGAGGTATATAAAAAAAGCAGAAGAATTAGGCTATTTGAAAGAATCAGGAACAAGTTTAAATGAAAAAAAATACAAAATTCATAAAATAATAAAGGAAAAAGTAACCCTTGATGTTTTAAATGAATTTAAAGAAAAATTAAAAGAATATGTGGAGTCTATTTAGTACAAGCTCAGATACAGCAGGGTTTCGACTCCAATATATGGAAATATTTAATTGGGGAACTTTTGATGACCAAATTTTTAAAATAGAGCCAAAAGGAAACAATTCGCTTTTAACTGGAGCAAATGGCTCAGGAAAAACCACTTTTATTGATGCATTACTTACACTTTTAGTTCCCTCAAAAAGAGATAGATTTTACAATCAATCATCAGGAGTACAAAAAAAAGGAGACAGAGATGAAGAAAGTTATGTGTTGGGGCATTATGGAGATATTCAAAAAGAAGGCGATTTAAGTTCTACAACACAAAGACTTAGAGATAAAAATACCTACTCCGTTTTATTAGCTTCCTTTTCTAATACAGATGAAAAAATAATCACACTTTTTCAAGTTAGAAGTTTTTCCAATGGTGTTTTAAAAAGAACATTTGGCATAGCCTACAAAACATTAACTATTCAAACCGATTTTAGCAATTTCGACTCAAAAGGAAATTGGAAGAAAAGATTAGATAAAATTCACAATGCTAATACTCAGAAAAAGCGAATAGAATACTTTGATAGCCCGAACAAATATGCCGAAAGAATGTGTAATCTTTTTGGTATGCGTTCTACAAAAGCATTGAGTTTATTCAATCAGGTAGTTGGTATAAAAGTATTGGGTGATTTAGATGATTTTATTAAATCCAATATGCTCGAAAATCGTGATGCTGAAAATGAATACACTCAACTAAAAGAGAGCTTTGTAACGTTAATGAACGCAAAAAATAACATTGACAAAGCAAAGGAACAAATAAAACAGCTCGAACCTATCAATTCTATTGCCAATCAGTTGAATGATTTAGAACTCAACTTCAAGAAATTACAATCAGATAGAGAAAAAGCAGTTTATTGGTTTGCAAAAAAAGGGAAAGGCCTTTCAGAAATTGAAAATGAAAGGCTTGATGATTTGATTAATGAAATCAAGGAAGAAATTGAAAAGTTAAAAACCTTAGCAGATGAATTAAAGAGAACAGAAACAAAACTTTTGGTACAAATAGAAACAGATGAAGTCGGAAGGCAAATAGAAGACTTAAAGATTAACATCAGAAGGCTTTCAAAATCCCGAGATAATAGAAAAACGAAATTAGATACCTATAATAAATTATCAGAAAAACTAAATCTTTCAAATAATCCAAATGAGAGTATATTTTTAGAAACAAGAAACACAGCAAAAACAAAAAGAGCCCAATGTGTAATAGATTCAGGCAAAGAATCTGAGAATTTAAGACTTGCTAAAAATAAGAACGAAAAAATTAAAGAGGATATTGACAATGGAATTGAAACGGTAAAATCATTACAAAAAAATGATAATAACATTTCTGGCCCTGTAACTCGAATAAGAGAAGATATTCTTCAAAACGTTGGAGCTACAAAAGAAGAAATCCCTTTTATTGGCGAATTAATAAAAATAGATGATTTGGAGTGGGAATCTTCTATCGAAAAGGTTTTACACAATTTCGCATTGAGGCTTATTGTTCCTGAAAAATATTATCATCAAATCAATAAATATGTGAATAGCACCAATTTAAAAGGTCGAATTATTTACGAACGATACAAAGAATTCACATCGTTAAAATCAATGCAAACGTATTCAACTGATGAAGATTCATTACTGAAAAAAATAAGTTTTAAACCAAAAAATAAATACACAGATTGGATAGAAGATAGCATCAACAAACAATTTAACTACATCTGTGCAGAAGACTTAACGGCTTTTAATTCATTAGAAAAAGCATTGACTAAAGAAGGTTTAATAAAGCGAAAAGGAAGGCTCGAAAAAGACGACAGAAAACATATTTTAAATAGAGATAATTATGTTTTAGGTTGGGACAATAAAGAAAAAATAAGCTGGTGGAAAAAGGAAATTAGGGGGTTACAAAATGATGAAACAGAATCTGTAAAAGAAATAAGATTAATAGAAAAAAGGATTACGATAATTGGGGAATTAAAAGATGATTATTTTAAGTTATTCAGCATCTACACCAAATTTGAGGATATAGATTGGGAAACCTATGCGAATGAAATTCAGATAAAAGAAGAACAAAAATCTAAACTTGAAAGTACAAACAATAAAGTAAAAGAACTTCAAAATCAATTGGAGAAAGTTCAGAAGGATTTGAATACAAATGAGGGAAGAAAAAATAAGAAAAACGAATCCAAATTTAATATTAATAAGGAAATAGAAACCGCTATCAATTCCCTTAGATCTCACTCAACTCTATTGAGTAAATTCTCTGAAAACGCACCTAATCTATCTGAATTTGAAGAAAACAATAAACCTCTCTTGGAGATTAGCTATTCAAACTTTTTAAAAACTCAAAACGATTTCCAGGTAAACCTTGAAAAGGCTATCAAAGAATCGAATGAACATAAATACAGGTTAAAGAATGAAGTTGTACCAAAGATTAGTGCTTTCAAAAATCCAACAGAAGATATTTTAAACAAATATAAATCTTGGCATTCAGATGTTAATCAATTACCTGCAACAGTAGAATTTATAAGTGAATATCAAAAAAAGTATAACGAACTGATAGAAGAAGACTTACCAAGCTTTGAGAACAGGTTTAACGATTATTTACAAACAACCATTGAAGATAAAGTTGCTAATTTTAAATTCTTTTTTGATAAATGGTCTGACGATATTAAAGAAAACATAAGAGCTTTAAATGAATCCTTAAAAGGTATAGATTTTAAGAGTCCGCCAAAAGCGACATATATCCAATTAAATGCTCAAAGTAAAGTAACTGATAATGTAAAAGAATTTCAAAGTTTATTACACAATTCTATTCCTAATTTTAAAGATTTTGGAACATCTATTGATGCTCAAAAGGAACATTTTTCAAGCAATATAGAGCCATTCATTAAAAAGTTAGAAGACGAAAAATGGAGAGATAAAATAATGGATGTACGTTCTTGGTTTGAATATAAAGCGGAAGAGTTTTATAGAGAAGATGAACGAAAATTTAAGACGTATTCTGGAATGGGACAACTTTCAGGAGGAGAAAAAGCACAATTAACATACACTATTCTTGGTTCTGCAATTGCCTACCAATTTGGACTAACAAAAGAAGGAATGCAAAGTAATTCATTCCGGTTTATAGCTATTGATGAAGCATTTAAAGCACAAGATGAAGATAAAGCAAGGTATCTTATTGATTTATGTAAACAGCTACATTTACAGCTTTTGGTAGTTACTCCAAGTGATAATATTCATATTGTAGAAAACGATATTTCTTATGTTCATTATGTTGAAAGAAGAAATGATAAGATTTCTTGGTTATATGATATGCCTATCGAACAATTTCAAGAGGAAAAATCAAAATATATTGTCGAATGATAACTCCTAACGAAATAAAACTAAAAGCTGAAAAAAAATACAAGGGTTATCTGCAATCAATTATCAAAAATGACACTTTTTTTCCTTTGATAATTATAGGAAATAAAAAACCAAGTAAATCTATTCCAGAATTTAAAATTGAGTTAAACAATCTTATTTCAAATTCAAAAGACAAAAAAGGATTTGGTTACACCATAAGCTTTAAAGAGCGAAAAACTAAAGTTTTAGGAACACAAAGTTTCCCTGATTGTATTTTTTTCAATACCGAACAAGACTATCAAACGTATCTTAAAATAGAAACAGAAGTTTCATTATTCAAAAATGCTTTTCAGCATATACTTAATGAATTTTCTGAATTACAAAAATGGGTTGAGAAATATCCAACTAAAATAATTGTAAATATTGATAACTGGAATGACATTTTAAAAGTCTGTACTTATTTCAAAAACAACCCGAAACCAAATCTTTATTTAAGAGAGCTACCAATAACTGTACACACTAAATTCATAGAAAATAATTTTTCAATTTTACGGGAGTTGTTAGATATAATCATTGAACCATCAATCAATAATTCAGAAACAAAATTTGAAAAACGTTTCAATCTAAAATATAGTGAGCCTCTTGTCAGATTCAAAATTCTTGATTCAAGTATTAGCGACAAATATTTTTCAGGTTTAACTGACATTTCAATACCTATAAACCAATTTAAGGAACTTCGTTTACCAATTAAAAAAGTAATAGTTGTAGAAAACAAAACCAATTTATATACGATCGCTCTCACATTACCTGTGCAGGAAAACACAATAGCAATTTTTGGAAGTGGATTTAAAGTTGAGAATTTAAAAAATATAAAATGGTTGAATTCTGTTGAAATACTTTATTGGGGAGATATTGATATTCAGGGGTTTGAAATTTTATCACAAATGAGAGGTTATTTTACTCAAACCAAGAGTTTTTTAATGGATGAAGATACTTTTAATAAATTCTTTGAAAATGATAATGGCACTTTATCTAAAGTCACTACACTATTAAACTTGACTAATATAGAATTGAATATTTATGAGAAATTAAAGCAAAATAATTGGAGGTTAGAACAAGAAAAAATTCCATTAGAATATGTTAAAATGAAGATGAAAAGCCAACACTAAAGCCATACACATTTGCAAGAAAAATGCAAAAGAGTATGACTTTGCCAACGCTAGAAACCAGATAAATAAAAGAAACGAAGCCTAACAAAATGTATAAGTAATAAGGGGTTCAGTGGTAAATTGAAAGTTCAGAGCATTGAATCAAGTCCGCCAAATATAAAATTTAATTTGTAGAGAAAAATACAACTGAAATTATTATATTCGGCTAAGTGCTAAACTGAAAATTTAGTATTTCAAATACCCTTACTACTCATACACGGGTCGTTCTCTTCCATAAAAAACAAGAAAAAGGGTACTAATGAAAAATATTTTAACAACAATATTAATCCTTGTCTTCCTAGGACTCTTTATCTATAATTCATATCAATTAATTGACCAAAATCGTAGGAGTAAAATTGTATTTAATAATCTAGAAGAAATATTAGATACCTCTGCAAATAGTAGATATGAAACAATAACTAAAGATTCAATGGTTTATGATTCAACAGCAAAAAAGTATACAAAGCAAACATTTACATACCATAAGCCCCATAACTTTATAACGATCAAAAATTTATGGCAGGACTTTAGGGTTGAAATTGATTACCCAAAGAGAATAGAAGCTGGGAAAATGACTGATATTGTTCTCACAGTAATTAAGAAGGATGATAACAATAAGGAACCACTAGACTTATCCGCACAACTGTTTTTACATGAAGGTTTTTTCATAGTTGTTGATAGTTCAAATCATGTAAAAGAAGTGTTAACTGAAAATAAATGGATATGGACGAAAATATTTGAAAAGAATCTAGGTGTAGAAATTCGTATAAAAGATCACAAATCAGACCTTTCATTTGAGCCAAAATTTGAAATTGAGATCTATAAATCTAGAACAAATATGTTTATAACCTTCATGCAAGAAAATACTTGGTTATCTTGGTTCTTAACTGGCCTAGCAACTATAGGCCTATTTGTGTTAAAGTTGTTAAAAGCTAAGAAAAAGAAGGCATATACTTAAGAATACGGAAGAGAACAAATGACAAGAAAGCCAGAAGATGATTGTCTAATCTGCATCACTAATAAAGCTACTAAAACTGGCTCTCACTTTGTGCCAGCTAATATGATCGCTCCATGTGTTAATAAAAGGACTGAGGAAGAATCCTTTGATATTGACATTGCCAATGGAGGTATAGATACTTTCTTTGGTCGAGCAAATAAGAAAAACAACGAACACGGTTTAATAACAGACAAGAAAAAGAATCATTATATGTATGATTATATCTTCTGTCCTACTTGTGAAAAACAATTGGGTGTTTTAGAAGGTAAATTGTCCGATGACCTTATGGTTTACTTAAGAGATCCTAAATATAAAAATAGATATTGGCACGGAGAGAATGAGATGGGTCAACATGCAAAGAAATTTTTAAAAGTAAGCAACATTGATTTTTTAGTTCTTTTCTTTTCTATTGTTTTACGTTATGATATCGTTTTTCAAATTAAACATGAAACAAAATTACTACCAGATGATAAATTTGAGAAAACACGAAAAGTAGTTGATGAATATTTGAAAATAGGCGATATTATAGATACAATTGATGAAGCTTCGTTTTTTCATTTTCATTTACTTACTAAATACAATTTCGTAAAGGTAGACCCTACTTTCATTCTCACCTCAAACAATTGGGATGAGCCAAACATTTTCTTTTTATGCCAGTTTATTCTAATTTGGCATTCTGCAACTGACAAGAAAATAGATAAGCCAAATCCATTTCATAATATAGTAAATAGTATTACGTCGGACGAGCCCATTATTGCTATTGTACATGATAAGGTATGGGATATGATGATAGGCAAGATTGTGCAATTTAAGGATGAATTCATGTTAAGAATTGGTGAGGAATTTTGTAAGATTAATGAAAGGTCTTTGGATGAAAACATTATCGAATTTCAAACCTTGATAAAGGACATGAGAGAAAAAGACACTGAAAAAGTTGATCTAAATTATACTGAACAAGCAAAAGCGACAATGCTTAAAAAATACGGAAGAGAACATTGAATATAATAGAAGCTTTGCTATCGCTGCAGCCTCTATATACTCTGGGACGTTCGCTTCCATTAGAAAAAAAATAAACCATCAAAATAAATGAAGAAACAAAGTTTTCGAGATGAATTAAAAAAGATAGTTTCGAACGATATAAATAAGTTCTTTGAAGAATATGCAAATCGAATAGTTGCTAATAGCAGAGAAAGTAATCTAACAATTACGATTGAGGGAAGATATAGAGAATTGAAAAATCAAGAAATTAAAGGGATTATATCAAATGAAGAATACAATCGTGAACTCAATAAAATCAGGGCATCTTTAGTTGATTTAATCGACCAAATTGAATCTTCAAGTTATATTCCAAATTTGAATTCTAAAGAAATCGGTCAAGTAATTCTTAAACTGAATGATAACTCATTAAAGTCCGAAGACCAAATTAAACAACAGAGCAAACAGATTGAATCTCTAAATCATAAAATAAACTATTTGCAGCAAGAATTGGATATGTTGAGATTAAAGTTGCTTGAAAGGTCAATTCTTTCCATAGATACTCAGGATGCAAATTTAGAATCATATTTCATCTCAGAATACATTAATATTTGTTTGAAATATAATAACTCAATTCTTAGCCATGAGATGAATAAGATTGTTGAAGCAATAATAAAATACTCTAAAAAATATCCAGATTTAATGTCATCGGAAAAATCAATGCTAATCGAAGGAGTAAATAAATTAAAGCTCGATGTCGTAAATAAAAAGAAAATCGAAATGATAATGGAAAATTTTGAAATAAAATAAAAACCAATTATTATCTGAAATGTCAAAATCAAGAGTTACAAATAAAGAAGTGCTAAATGAAGTAAAGAAAATTAACTCCAAATTGGAATTAATTGGGCTTGACGATGAGATGCATAAAGAGGGAAAACCTGAAAATAAAGAGGAAGGGAACTCAATTAAATTTCTATTAGCTGAATTTCAGCATTTAAGAGATATTTGGAAACATACAGATGCAAGGACGGAAAATGCCCTAAGAATATATTTTACCGTGGCAACAATTATAATATCTGCAGGTGCAATACTTTATAAACAAGAAATTGATTTTCAATATTTATTACAAGTTTCATTAATTCTCTTAACAGCATTAGTATTTGGAAGTATTTTTATTTTAAGAAGAATCACCTCTACAATCTACCTTAAAATTGAGTATTTCCAATCTATGAATTTAATCCGCCAATACTTCATTGATAAGGACCTAGAAATTAAGGATTACCTCCTTTTACCGAGTAATAATAAAGAAGAAATAAATTATACGGAAATAAAAAGTAGCTATCAAAGAAAATTAAAGGCGCCAATTATATTAGCTTTCATTTTTTGGATTAGTCTTTTAGTTGGTTCCCTTGGGGTATTAGTTTCATATATTCTGACGCAAAATCTTGAATGGAATTATTCAATAATAATTATAAGCGGAATGATTTCATTTGTCGTTTCATTTATATTTTTTGGAATTCAAAATAAGAGAATAATGGAAAGTCATATGAATCATGTTTTGAATCGAACTCAGAAAAAAATAAAAACAGAAGCAAACAAAGGCTAAAATGGCAATATGGGCTATGCGCCCATACTGCATTTAGCCGAACCGTTAGCAATAATTAGAATCAAACTTTATGAGAGTAGTAAAAAAAGCACTTAAATGGGTTCTATGGTCTTTACTAATTCCAATAATATATTTGATTGTTTCAATGATTTTGACTGCAATAACTATTGACCGAAAAACGAATGATATAAAATCCAATAAAGTAATTTACTTAAGTACAAATGGAATTCATTTAGATATTGTAATATCAAAAAAAGATTTAGATAGCATGTTATTATCTGAGTTAAAGTATTTCTCAAACGAAAATTATATTTCTTTCGGATGGGGAGATGAAAATTTTTACATCAATACACCAACTTGGAGTGATTTAACATTCAACAATGCATGTAAGGCAATGTTCTTGAAAAGTTCAACATTACTGCACGTGACTCGATACAAACAGAAACAAACAGATTGGATTGAAATACAAATAAATGAAGAAGAATTAGAAAAATTAAATGCTTATTTGCAAAATACATTTAAGACAAATGAAAACGGAATAAAAATCTTACTCGAAAATCAAGGATATTCTTCAACAGATGATTTTTATAAATCCGAAGGAAGTTATTCTTGTTTTAAAACTTGTAATAGTTGGGTGAATAATGGATTTAGAGAAAGTGGATTAAAATCATGTCTATGGACACCGTTTGATTTTGGACTAATGAACAAATATGAATAAAATAAACAATTGCTAACAATAAGTGATCAGATCACATCTCTCCTACGTCGAGAGACGATCGATACCATTATGTGTTATCTGGCATAAAAAAATGAACACGATGAAATCACAAGATATACATAGATACCTTATAATTCTTTCAGTCCTTTGTTTAGTAAGTTGTAATAAGAAAACGGGCTTTGAATATTCAGAAATTCAACAAAAAGAGATTAGTGACTTTGATCCTGGTTATAATAGTTACTGCCATTTAGATTTAAACTCAAATTTTGAGTTAAACGCTGTTGAATGTAGTTTTTATGGGGATTTTCAAAATTCATTAGATCAGGCAACTAAAAGGAAATCTGTTTCTAATGAGCCATTTGAAAATATTTATTTTGGTCCTGGCAACAATGCTGATCTCATAAATTCTTTAGAGACTTTATTGCAAAACAATGAAGCTGATGAAAGCGAGAAAGCAGAGGCGAAAAATATGCTCAACTTATTGAACACTCCGAATGCTAAAGAGCTTATCGGTGAAGCTAAGCCATTGTTGGCTATAGGTTTTATTATAGATAAAGCTAAAGACTATCACTTTACATTAATCAATGAAGCACATTTTAATTCTCAGCATAGGTCATTTACTAATTCTTTATTGAAACCACTCTGGGGTCAAGGTTATAGATATTTAGCATTGGAAACATTGTCTCATAAAGATAGTGCCATTTATGAAAGAGGCTATCCAGTTAAGTCAACAGGATATTACACTAAAGATTCAAATTTCGGGAATTTAGTAAGGGAGGCACTTGAAATTGGATATAGACTAATACCATATGAAACAGAAAATGGTTATGGTGGGACATTAAGGGATAGAGACCAGGCGCAAAATATCTATAAGAAAACTTTTAAAAGTGATAAAAAAGGGAAAGTACTTGTACATGCAGGGTATAGCCATATTTCAGAAACGGGAGATTCCAATTATGAACCGATGGGCTATCAACTAAAGAAACTAATAACTCAGGATTTATTGACAATAGATCAAGTAGAAATGATAGGTTACAATGATACTGCCAAGCAGCATGATTATTATACAGAAGCAGTTGAAAGATTTGGTTTTGAAGAGCCCACTATATTTTTGACCAAAGAGGATAGAGTAATTATAGATCCTGTAAATTCTTTTAGCATAGATATTCAAGTATTTCACCCAGAAACCAAATTTCGGAATGGAAGACCAGATTGGATGTATAAGAAAAGTATTAAATCAATTCCTTTGTCTGAGGAATTACAAGAATATAAGGATAACCTTATTCAGGCCGTAAAAAGAGGAGAAGCAATGGATGCTGTACCTGTAGACCAATTTGTAATTTCTGAAAGGAAGGTTCTTTTACTTCCTTCAGGTAAATTTGACTTGAGATTGGTAAACTGCAATGGAGACATGATTGCCATGACCGAATTAGAAGTGTACTAAAATGAACACGAGAGATAACAAGCGATGGTGAGATCAGCTGGGCTATCTCCACAGCCGCTTCATATCGCGAAACCGTTATGAGCAATTTAATAAAATGCATCACCCTGAAATAGTATGGCAAAGAAACAAATAAAACGAATTCTCAGAATAGTATTTATTATTGCAAGCATATCTTCTTTGTGGCTCGTACCATGGATTTTGGTAAAGGCTTGGATTTTACCACTTCCTGATACGGTTCAAGAACAAGTAAATGAAGCAATTGGCCATGGATTTGATGGAATGATTGTTTATGTGGACCAAGCTGGGAAGCCACCGGAGTTTTATGCCGCAGGCTGGCATGACCGAAAAAATAAAATACCTGCCTACCCGCAATCCTTATTCAAGATTGCCAGCATTAGCAAGTTATATGTCGCTGTTGCTACTGCAAAATTAGTCAAAGACGGACGTTTGTCTTTAGATAAAACACTCGCTGATTATTTTCCTGAACTTGTGGGAAGAATTGAAAATTCAGACAGAATAACCCTGAAGTTAATGCTGCAACATCGGAGTGGCATACCCAATTTTGTAGACCATCCTGATTATTGGACAAAACCGCCAAAAAATAAACAAGAAACACTTGAATACGCACTTGATTTACCAGCTGACTTTAAACCAGATAAAGATTATGGCTATTCAAATACGAATTATATGTTGATTTCTGACCTCATTGATAAAGTGTTGGGTTATAGCCACCAACAATATATAAAGGAGGAAATTTTGATACCGCTCATGCTCAAAAATACGTTCGGTTCGCTGCATGAAGTGGATATAGACGATGTGATGAGCGGATATTATGTTGGAGTTGAAGACGATCTAAAGACTGAATTTTCAGGCTTAATGTTAGCTACAGCAGAGGATGTGGGTATATTCTTACGAGCATTAAACGATGGTTCGGTGTTTAATAAAGGTGAACAGGAAATCTATTCCTCCATTTACGTGTACGAACATACAGGTCTGCTTGTTGGCTATCAGAGTATTGCAGAATATCACAAAGACATTGATACAGTTGTTATTCAATTTAATAATACAACTAACTTTGATGGATATGACTGGAATTTAGCGGAAATCATATATAATCGTATTGTAAAAATAGTGAGAAGTAAAAAAGACTCATAATGTATATAGTGCATACCCTTCGGGATACTTACCATATGCTAAACGTTAAAATTTAGGAATAAGGCAAGGTTAAATGAGTGATTAATATTAGACTGCATGTTAATAATCATTGAGTAGCAAAGAGTAGATTTTTATTTTAAATAATTAAGTTTTAGTTTGTTTCATTGAAGTAGGTAGAGATCAATTTTTTTTACTAGAAATAAGATTGAGAAAACAATAATAAGATCATTCCTTTGTCGAGTATAGCCGTTTATCATCTGAATATACACGGATAGGAATAGGATTCTGGGGTGCTGTATAAGATTGTTAAAATTAATTACTATTGAAATATTTACGTTATTTAATATGTGCAATTTGTGGAACTTACTACAGAAAAGGTGGGTATATAACATAGTTATATTCCAGATAGGATGAAGTTGGTTGTAAATGTTCCAAGAGAAAAGACACATTATTTTTTTTATATAAAATATTAAAATGAATAAGTTATATTATTTTTCGCTATTTTCTTTACTTCTATTTACATCATGTGATTTTTCAAACAACGTTAGAGAGCAACTGTCATTCTTAACGAAAATGAGTGAAGAATTTGGTGGTTTATGGAATGGTTCCAATGAAGGAGGGTGTTATAAAATCGAAATTACTAATTCAGAAAGATTAAATAACAATACTGACAGTCTAGATTATTTGGGAGTTCTCATTGGTAGAAAATTTATTAAAACTTTAGGGTTAAACTATTCTTGTTTAATGTTGGAGTTAATAAATGAGAAAAAAGTAGCTATGATTTCAAAGTCAACTTCAAAAACAAAAAAAATTGACCTGGAAATAATTAATAGATTTAATGACAGAACTATTCAAGAGTACATAATTGCAAGTAGTGCTATTAATGCTTGTCAAAATGCAGATTTTGATAATTTGATACAAGCTGAAAAATGGTTGTCAGATATAGATTCAACTCTTAATGATGCATTTATTGAACTTGCTAGGGCTTCTATTGATAGGGCAAGAGGAAATAGTAAAGAATCTAAAAACAGAATTAATAGATTAATTGAATCGAATACATCTGATGATTTACTTGTTAAGTATATTGGTATTTACTTCATAAAAACGAATGAATTTAATAGGACTTTATCATTATTCAAACATGCAGCAGAGCTCAACAAAAATAATAACGAGCATTTAATGGATATTGGCTCTATATACTTTGATATGACAGAATATGACAGTAGTGCATTATATTTCTCCCAAGTGATAGAAAGGGATTCCTTAAACTTGAAAGCCCTTTATAATAGAGCAGAATGTAGGTTCAAAGAAAATGAAATTACATTAGGGTGCAATGATATAAATAGAATTTTAGTTATTGCTCCAAAGGTAAATTTGCCTGAGAGTATTATGAATAAATGTGGACAGAATGATTAATTGCAAGTTAAATGCTAAATATAAAGGTTTGTTGGCCACTTAAATTTGTAAAGTGCCGTGCAACCAGCCACTAATCATAAAGTTTTCAGATGCATTACATTTTGAGACTCAGGTAAAGGTGTGCAAAAAAGGATAATTCTACCAACATTTTTTTCAATTTTACCTTAAACGAATAGAAGATCATAATAATCAAATCGAAATAATGACACATGATCGATCATGAAAATCAAAATTATCAAAATACCCAACATCGATTTAATGAATTACATATTAGATTTCGGAAAATGTATTATGTTTAGGGTAGCGTGATCGAAGTCAGGTTGCGATGAATGAAATCCGGAATATAACAATATGTGGACCATGCTAGACTTCCTCTGGTCGTCCATCAGGTACATGAACCGTTCGTGGCAACCATAAAAAAAATAAAATGAGTGAAGAAACCAAAAAATCTGAAAATATTGATTCGGAAAAGAGAGCTTCTGCCTTTCAAAGAAGTTTTGACAAAGCTGCTCCAATAATTGAAATACTTGTATGGTTGTCATTAGGATTTGCAATAATAATTCAAGCTTATTATAGAGGACTACTTATAGGATATTATATGAAAGGTGATTTTATATCATTTGTAGGCACTTATTCTTTGGAGTCAATGGTTGGATTTTTAATATGCATTTTTCCGATTTTGGTTAGGTTAATATTTGGAGAATTACCGTTTGAATTAATCCGAAACCTTATTAGAAAACCTAGGAATAACTTTGAGATAAAAAGTGATAAAAATGTTAGTATTGAAAACCTGCAAATATTAAGGGGTGGTAAAAAAGAGTTGTCAATAGGGGATGAAGTCGAGGAAGAACCAAATGTGTTGTTAACGCAAATCAAAGAAGCTACTCAAATTTCAGAAAAAATTTACACTCGTTCTGGTGTCTACCTGCTTGTAGGATGTTTGATTGCTTTCGTTGGCGTTTTTATTTTCTACTCACCTTATCTTAATCAAAATTTAACAACAGTTACCACAGATACATTAACCAGGTTTATGGATTTTCTGCCAAGAATTGGAGCATTGTTATTTGTCGAATTTGTTGCCTTCTTCTTTCTTAAACAATACAGAATAATGATGGAAGAATATAGGTATTATGAAGCTATAAAGAGAAAAAAGCAAAACAACTATTTGATTGTAAATCTGATTGAAAAGTACAGTGATCAAGAAGAAGTACTTAAGCAAATTCTTGATAAATGTTCTTTCGATGAATTAAATAGAAAAATAGGAAAAGAAGATAGTGCTGAAATTTTGGAAGTACAAAAATTGGGTAATCAAGAATTTAATCTGATTGAAAAGGTGATGGATTTAATCAAAGAAATTAAAAAATAAAAAGAGGGCTGCCACAAACAATGCATACCTGCCCATACCTTCCAAAAGGTCGCTACGTCAGGTATGCGAACCGTTGTAGCCAATAAAAACAAATAATATGAAAAAAGTAACAATCATTCTAACATCAATATCCTTAGTTGGATTACAACAGTAGATTTTGGGTCAAATCAAACCATTTATACCTGCTGATTTTGAAGTACCTAATTCATTTCAAAATGAACATTTCAAAATTAGAATGCTCACCGTTAACGATGTTGTGAAAGATTACGATGCTGTGATGTCTAGTATTGAACATTTACAAGAAATGTTTCCAAATTCAGGTTGGCCAGCAAAGGATTTAACTTTTGAGCAGGATTTAATTGATCTGGGATGGCATCAAAAGGAATTCCAGAATAGAAATTCCTTTGCATATACTGTTGTCAGTTTGGATGAAAGTCAAGTAATTGGTTGTTTATATATCAATCCATCTGAGAAAGAAGCTTACGATGCTAGAATAACTATGTGGGTGCGTGCAAGTGTTGTAAATAATGGACTTGACACTATCTTATTTGATTATGTTAAAAAATGGATTTCGAAAGACTGGCCATTTCGAAAAGTGGCCTATCCTGGACGAGAGATAAATTGGACTGAATGGAAATCAATGAATTAGTTACTGGCTACAACATTGAGTATGATGTCAGATTCCCTTTGGTCGTCCGCCACATACTCTTGAACGTGGCAATTAAAAAATACAAAATGAGAACATATATATCAATTCTTTTACTTCTTTTGATATCATGCACTAGTCAAATAGGAGAAAAAGATATTTCAAATAATACAAAAAACGAAACATCAGATTTATATTCAATTTTCAAAGGTGTTTACCAATCTGAAAACGGTACAAAATTTACGGTAAAAGGGAAAGATTCCGTATTAATTATTTCTACGGATTCCTTAAACCTTTACGATTATGCTGATAACTGGGCTGATGAGCGAGTGCAAAAATGTAATAAAAAATCCATTCAACTTATTGAAGCCACTATACAGAAGGATAAAGAAAAAATCGCGAAAATTTTCGGTGATTCACCAATAGATATGAATGAATATATTGATCAATATTTAAGCATGCACAAAGATGTATTACTAGCTACACCAAAACCAATTAAATATGAAGTAGAAAACACTTTCTACGTGGATGAAATTTCCAATCATGGACATGAACAAGAAGGTTGGAGATGGACATCCTATTGTAGAGTATATTGGGCAGAAGGACGAAATCAAATCATTAGATATAATTGGCAACCTAAAACTTATTTTATCGACGAATGGGGATTAGATAAACCAATTCCATTTAAGCAAGAAATGATTTTTAATTCCAGATTTCCATTTAGGTCAAGAGTTAATATTTATGATCCCAAAAGTGAAACTACTAAACTCTTAAGAAATTTAGATAAAGAAGATAAAGACAAAGCCATTCCTGCCCGATTTGTGTCTTATAATATTGAAATAAACCAAACAGTTTCTGTACGCTTTAGAGTTTTAGAAAATAACAAACAGTATATGGAAATAGGACCAATTGAAAATGGATTACTTTTAAAAGCAACTAAAATAATGTAACTACCACCAACAAAGTGCAAAACGGCCATAGCCGCTAATCGCGTCTACATCGTTTGCTTGTACCGTTAAAATTTAGGAATTAGGTAAGGCTAAATGAGTGATTAATATTAGACTGCATGTTGATAATCATTGAGTAGCAAAGAATCTTTTTTCTTTTTTGATAATTAAATTTTAGGCTATTACATTGAAATAGGTATAGATCAATTTTTATATTTACTAGAATTAAGATTGAGAAAATCACTAATAAGATCATTCCTTAGTCGAGTATAGCCGTTTATTATCTGAATAAACACGGATAATTGGATTTGGAGGTGTGAAATTTAAATATATTGATAATCAATTGATTACTCTATCATTTAATACAGGGATAAGAGATATATGTGTAACTAGGTGTGGATATATAGGAGATAGGTAGCATCTCCCTGCGGTCGATGCCACCTATCGGTTTGGGGCAAGCCCCAGACATGTTGCCGCACCTCCCTACGGGAAGGAGACGACAACATATCACGGGATATGATTCCATCAAAAAAAAAATTGCTACGCAGTTTTTTTCT
>Ga0256847_1000034_pt1 | contig 86862 bp, 78 predicted proteins | sample TeddybearmetaG_FD_189099 | JGI IMG/M metagenome (GOLD analysis project Ga0256847, IMG submission 189099) | Hydrothermal vent microbial communities from East Pacific Rise, Pacific Ocean - Teddybear | ecosystem: Environmental > Aquatic > Marine > Hydrothermal vents | place: Pacific Ocean: East... | reverse complement strand
CTTTAGCGAGGTGAGTGACACAACGGGCGCATTCATCGCCGTCTATCCACAAGGCATCCATAAATATTGGAACGATGGTCGGCCCAACGTTAATGCCGAGGTCGATGATGTCGGATTTCTCCAGCAATTAGTCATACATTTGCAGCAGACCGTAGGAACGCCCATTCAAAACCACAGAATTTATCTGGCCGGAATGTCCAATGGGGGCTTGATGGCACTGCGAATGGCCTGTGAAAAACCCGATTGGGTTGCCGGTGTGGGCGTCGTGGCGGCGAGTATGTCCATCCAACTGGCACAACATTGCCCGGCCAAACCGGTGCCTGTCACCATCGCGTTTATTTTTGGCGACCAAGACAGTGCCTTTTTGCCCAATCGCATGCAGGTTAATCCCGTTAAACCCAGCCAAGTGCGCGGTCGACACATTGGGATTCGACGCACCGTTGAGCAATGGGCAAAAATTAATCACTGCACATCGTCAACACGCTCACCCCCCATTGATGCGGTCAATCAGGACCGAACCCGCGTGGTCATTGAGCGTCACCAAGGCTGTCAAAAACCGGTGCTCTGGTATGACATTGAAGGCGGCGGACATCGCTGGGCAGACCGCAGCGCCAAAAATGGGTTTGTGTTACGTAACGCCCTCAATCTAGGCTCAGCCAGCCACGAAATCAATGCGGCGGAAACCTTGTGGGCGTTATTTGAAACGGTCAAATAAGCCCGATTGGCGCATGCGGTGTTGATACACCGCTATTGAGTTCAGCCGCCATGAGCGTATTTTCCATTAACGACGCGACTGTCATTGGCCCAACCCCACCAGGCACGGGCGTAATCCAGCCGGCTTTTTCAACGGCAGAATCATAATCCACATCCCCAACCAATTGACCGCTATCCAAGCGGTTAATCCCAACATCAATCACCAACGCCCCCGGCTTTAACCAATCCCCTTGAATAAATTCAGGCTTGCCAATCGCGGCAACCACAATATCGGCTCGGGCTAAATGTGCCCGCAAATCTTTCGTGCGGCTATGGCACACGGTAATCGTACAACGCGCCAGCAACAGTTCTAAAGCAACCGGCCGCCCCACAATGTCTGATTGCCCCACAATCACCGCCTCCATGCCCGAGAGCGATTGCCCCGTTTGTTGCAGCAAGGTCATGATGCCTTTTGGCGTACAAGGGCGCAGGCGCGGCATGCGCTGCACCAACCGGCCAATATTATAGGGGTGAAAACCATCCACATCTTTATTCGGCGCAATCTGTTCTATGACTTTTTCCGTACGAATATGCTTCGGCAAAGGCAGTTGCACCAAAATACCATCGACCGCTGTATCTTCATTCAAGCGCTGAATCAAAGCCAATAAATCGGCTTCGCTGGTGCTCGCCGCCAAATCATGCGCAAAAGATTGAATCCCAATATACTCACAAGCACGCCGTTTATTCCGAACATACACTTCAGAAGCAGGATCCTGACCGACCAGAACAACGGCCAATCCAGGCGCCGCTTTACCTTGCTGCAAGCGTGCCTGCACCCCCGCTTTGACCTTGTCTTTGACACTTGCCGCCAGAGCTTTACCATCAAGAATATTCGCTGCCATGCGTTAACCCCCACTCGTGATTCAAAAGAGGCGTATGATACGCCGCGCACACGCCTTTGTTAATGAAAAAATCTTATTTTCCGGCCACGTAGGCCGTTGACATCTCTGCCGTAAGCCCTTATTATCCCCACTCGATTCAGGTGGCTGGATTGAGTAAATAACGGGGTATAGCGCAGTTTGGTAGCGCGCCTGCTTTGGGAGCAGGATGTCGGGAGTTCGAATCTCTCTACCCCGACCAATTTCTGACAAAATCGGCTAAAGCGCCTGTAGCTCAGCTGGATAGAGCATCGGCCTTCTAAGCCGAGGGTCGCAGGTTCGAATCCTGCCAGGCGCGCCATGTTTGTTTCGCGTGTTGTCCTAGTTTATATGGTGGGCGTAGCTCAGTTGGTAGAGCTCCGGTTTGTGGTACCGGTCGTCGTGGGTTCAAGTCCCATCGTTCACCCCATTTTCATGGGCCATTAGCTCAATTGGTAGAGCAGTTGACTCTTAATCAATTGGTTCACAGTTCGAGTCTGTGATGGCCCAGCTCTCCATTATTCAACTCTTTCAGTCAATTTTGTCGCCCTAACGATGCTCTTTATCCGATAACACTTCTCTCAGAATTAACAGCGGGCCATAATCCGGCAACACACCGAGGCCTTTATTAATGTACGCTTTTGCTTGAACATAATGCCGCTTCACCAATTGCTGCTCTGCCAATGCCACGTATTTATCGGCAATGCGCTGAAACCCCTGAAACGCATATTCATTAGTCGGATCCAGATTCAACGCTTGACTAAAATAATAAACCGCACTGCTTTGCAGCGGTGTCGTCAAACGATTACTGTCTAGGCTTTCTTCTGCTTGCTCCAGTAAACGCGCAATTTTATCCGCATTGTGTGTGGGGACGATGCGCTCTTCCACTGGCGCCACATCCACCAAATTTGAGGTTGCTGGTTCAAATTCAGGTTCAACCTCAAGCTCAGGTTCAATCTGAGGCTCAGGCGCAACCGGCACTTGAGGTTGCAACACGGGTTCGTCTGGCACCTCCGTATAATAATTTTCTAACACTGCTTGCGGCGGGGCTTCAACCTTTTCCACCAACACTGTTGGCGTCGGCGTTGGTGGCAATGGCTGTACTTCTTCAACCACCTGCGGCACTGGTGCTGGCCACCAGGCAAACAAGGCCAGCAATAAGGCCAATAATAACGATGCGATGACCCCCATCTTAAGATAACTCTGACGCCTCCAATTCAGTGGCGACGAGTGGACTTCAACCACCTCCCGACCCCGTAGAATTTTTCCCGCCTGCACCGCCCTCACGGCAGAGACGACCTCGTCACCAGTCGCAAAACGATCTTTTGGGTTTTTCGCGATCAGTGCATTTAATAAACCTTGATAACGGTGCAACACACCCGGCAAAACCGGTATCGGGCCTTGCACATGTTGCAAAATGGTACTAATCACTGAGTCCGCCTCATACGGCGGCGAACCGGTTAACATTTCATAAAACAAAATGCCCAAACTATAAATATCCGTGCGTCCATCAAAGGGCCGGTCTTGCGCCTGCTCAGGGCTCATATACAGTGGCGTCCCAACAAACATACCGGTTGAGGTTAAATGGCTTTCCATACCTTGCTGTTTGGCAATACCAAAATCGGAAATAATCGGCGTGTCATGGCGAAAGAGGATGTTGGTGGGTTTAATATCTCGATGAATGATGTTATTTTTGTGCGCATATGCCAGGCCTAATGCGATATCGACCAGAATATCCAACGCTTTCTCAGGCGTGATACCCGCGTTAATGCGCGCCTTTAAATCCCCCTCTTGAATACATTCCATGGTTAAATAAGGCAAACCATTGGCCAAACCCAAATCATAGATGGTGATGATATTGGTATGCGTTAATGCTGCAACGGTACGCCCTTCCTGCAAAAAACGCTTGGCGAAATCTCTCGACTGCGCCAATTCTCGATCCATGATTTTCACTGCGACATTTCGGTTCAACAACTCATGGCGCGCTAAATACACGGACGCCATTGCGCCTGAGCCCAATTTTCGTGCAACCCGATAACCCGGAATTTTAGGAATGTCTGAGCCTTGCGACATAAGTTAAGGCTTAACTTTAATTTTGGAATTCACCGATTTCACGCCGGAGATCCTTTCTGCAAGATGAATCGCATGTTTTGACAACTCCATCGTTGGTACCGTCCCATAAATAGACACACGCCCTTTGACGGAATCGGCATATAAATAATATGGACTTAACCTTGAATCCCGCTTTAATGCGGCTTTGACCGACGCCATAATCACCTCATCCTGCGCACCGTCATGTTCAACTGCATTTTTTTGCGTCTGATCTTTGCTGACAAAATAATCGCTAACCCCACCGAACGTCGCTGGACATCCGCTCAATAGCAGCGAAACCCATATCAACATATATCGGCTTAGTGCTTTGGCTTTAGGCATAGCTTTATCTCACTGGATGTGTCGTAGAATACTTCTCATAGTTTAGACGATGCACGATAGAAATTTAATCTCATATTACAGATCATAGTCAGCGTCGGTTGAATCTTTCCGTACCTGGCACGTTGTTTCTGCTGTTTGCCGATGAATGGTTAAGATGAATTCGCCATAACCATTGACACGATAGGGTTCATCCGCACAGTTACATCCCCCCACCACTTCGGTAAAGAAAACCCCCACAGTGGCCTGCCAATCATGTTCAAGCGGCGTCATCTTAAGCACAGAAACACCCATGGATTGGGCATCAATGTAACCCCCCTGGGTTGTGCATTCAATCAACGGCAAAGCATCAACCGGCAGAGATTCCAATACTTGCGTTAAACGCTGGCGCAGATCACCACCGGTTTCATCAAATAAGTGATGTAATATCAACATACTGGAAATATGCCTCTGTATGGCAATGAATGCCGACATGATTTGAAATTAAGCGTAAAAAACGCAATAATAATAGATCAACCCTATATCAAAAAATCAATCATCGGATATCAGCATGCCGAATAAAAAAATAGAAGTCAAAGCATCCCCCATTCACGGAAAGGGTCTGTATGCAGACCAAAGAATCACTAAAGGCAGCCATATAGGCGATTATGAAGGCCCAGTCGCAACCAAAGATTCGACCTATGTTTTATGGGTTGGAGAGGTCGGCGAAGAAGTCGGCGTGCTCGGTCAAAATGAACTCAAATATTTAAATCACCGCAGCAAACCCAATGCCGAATTTGATGGTGTATCCTTATTTGCCATTAAAAATATCACCAAAGGCAGTGAAATCACCATTCATTACGGGGAAGAGTGGGACGATACCGCCTAATACCGCTCTGGCGAAGTCACTTCAGAGGCCACCTTTGTAGCGTGCCTTTGTGCTAACATGTGCTGCATATATTTCAATATTGAGCGATTTCTGCATGACCAAACGCGCGATTGACCCAATGATCGATTGTGTTTTCAAGGCATTACTGGGCGCGTCAGAGAACACCAATCTCACCATCAATTTTCTCAATGCCATCCTCAAGCCCAAAATACCCATTGATAATATTGAGATATTAAATCCCTACAATGAAAGAAGCTTTCTGGGCGATAAGTTAACCATCGTTGACATCAAAGTAAAAGATGATCTAGGGCAAAATTATCAGATTGAAGTCCAACTGGCCATATTTTCTTACCTGCCTGAACGCATGTTATATACCTGGAGTGACATATATCAAGCACAACTCGGCAGCGGCGATGATTTTCACCAATTAAAACCCGTGATTTCAATTTGGTTGCTGCGTAAGACGCTATTCAACGAATCGCCCAACCATCATCATCACTTCCAAGCTTATGACCCCGTCAATAAGGTACAATTATCAGACCATTTGTCTATCCATATATTAGAATTAGACAAATGGCAAAAAACGTCAGCCAGCTTAAACAAGGAAGATGAGTGGCTGTATTTTTTTCAAACCGCCAAAAATTGGGATCAACTCCCCACAGAGCTGGATAATTCAGAAATGAGGCAAGCGATGCAAGTATTAAGCTTATTTTCAGAGAAAGAAAAAGCCTACCATCTCTATCAATCTAGACAAAATGCACTCAGAGACGAAGCAACAAAAAAGTACTTGTTCGAACAAGCAGAGCGCGACAAAGAACACGCCGAGCACGAAAAAGAACAAGCTCAGCGCGACAACGCACAAGCTCAGCGCGAAAAAGAACAAGCCCAGCGCGAAAAAGAACAAGCTCAGCGCGACAACGCACAAGCTCAGCGCGAAAATACACAAGCTCAGCGCGAAAATACACAAGCTCAGCGCGACAAAGAACAAGCTCAGCGCGACAAAGAACAAGCTGAGCACAACAAAGAAAAAGCTGAACACGCAGCAAAAGAAGCTGAGCACAACAGAGAAAAAGCTGAGTCTGAAACCCTAGAAACTAGGCAAAAAATACAGGCAGAAATCTTAAAAACAAAACAAGAAAAGCAACAAAACGAGCGCCTGATGAAACTGTTAAAAGCAGCTGGCATTGACCCTGATCAACCCTAAATCGTGCGGGACACCACAAGATCTAATGCTTGCAAATCCGCTTGCAACGCAGCAACTGATTGATAACGCTGATCCTGGCGCTTAGCCATGGCTTTACGTGTTATCTTAGAGAGTGCCTCTGGCACGGACGGTGCCACTGCTTTCAAATCAGGTATTGGTGCAGATAGGTGCAACTGCATCACCTCTTCAACATTTTGCCCGTGATAGGGCACCACACCAGAGAAAATTTTAAATAAAATAATCCCAATCGCATAAATATCGGTTCTGGCATCTAACGTTTCTCTCAAAATTTGTTCTGGCGCTAGATAATACGGTGTTCCTGCAATCCACTGCTGCTGGCTTGCATGCACCCCTTGGTCAACCCGAATGGCCAAACCAAAATCCATCACTTTCAAAATACCCTGCTTATTCACGATCATATTGCGAGGGTTTAAATCTCGATGCACAATCCCTTCGTGATGCGCCGCAGCAACGGCGGAACAAATTTGCCGCGCCAGCATAACGCCAATATTCAGATCCAACTGACCTGTTTTTTTCATCAAGTCATTCAAATCATACCCATGCACATACTCCATCGAGATGTAAGCTTGCTGACGCAAAAAACCAAAATCATAAGTTCTTAAAACATTTCTATGGGTGATTTTTCTCGCCAACCGAATTTCTTCTTTTAAGATATCCTGGTTTTCACCTTGAATTTCACCTTCTAACACTTTCAGCGCAACCAATTCATCTAACGTCACATCCTTAGCAACATAGACGCTTCCCATTGACCCTGCACCCACCCGACGGATAATTTGGTAACGATCCGCAAATAACTGCCCAATGGCAACATCACTGCTGTTTCGCTCTCCCCCGCCAGCATTCACTTGTCCTTTATGATCCACAATCGCGGTGACGGCTAAGGTATCCTCCGGTTCTGGTGGCAACCCTGTTGGCAAGGTAATTTCATCACGATACGCCTCTTCACCCAATCCCTCTGCGATATTCGCCAGATAATTTTCCAAATCTGCATTATTTTTCAGTGAATTACCCATTTGGAAAACCGCATCGTACAAAATACCCACTTCATCTTTTGCCAAATACCGATCCGCTTCATCTGGATAACCGCCCCCTTGAATCTGTTCGGTAATGCCAAGCAAACGTACAATCGGTTTGCTGATGCGGGCAGCAATCCACCAGGCCATCACCGACGCGGCAATCAAACAAAAAATACCGATCAACAACACCTGCCGGATAATTGACTGGAACGGTTTCAACAGCTCGGTTTGCGAACGCAATGTCACCACAAACCCCAAAACCCCCCCGCCACTTTTTTCCAAAGGGTGTACCGCCGCATGAAATATCTCACCTTTCAGGGTTAATACCAGTTTTTGATAACGCGTGTCTTCCTGTTGTAACGTTTGATACAAATTTTGCGCTTGCAAGGCGGGCGTTAACGCCTCACTCAAGGTTTGATCAGTGATATGCCGCTGCATTAACGTCACCGTTTTGTCCGCTTGATTTTTACGAAACGCATAAAAACCCACACGACTTTCGGTCAACGTATTAATGTCATCTGCAATGGCAGGCGATAAACGATAAGCCATGGTCGCAGACCCGCGTATACGGTCTGCGGCATTATCCAAAACCGGCATACTCACCACTTGAAATAGCTCCCCCCGGCTCAGCATAATGCCACGCACAGAAACGCCACGTAACGCCTCATCAATCAAATCACTTTTGCCTTTGAGGGTACGCCCAACTTGTCTTGGGTCATCGGGCCTGGCTAACACCACGCCCGTCTCATCGGTAAACATCAAAAGATCAAACGCAGCATCGGCTTTTAATTCTTGTATAAAATCCTTCAAGGATGCCTGATCACGCTCAACCACCAACGGCACAACCCGCTGATCAGTGGCAACACTCTTGAGCGTCGCAAAAATGGTGTCGTAACGCGTATTCAAACGGGTTTTCAGTATGACTTCAGACTGCGCCAGGGATTTTTCAATCGTCCGCGATGCAATATGACTGGCCTCATGGCTAATGCGCCATGCAACCACAGAGATCAACGAGCTGAAGCTAACCAAAACCAATAAAAATAATTTTAACCGGATACTAAACCTAACGCGCTTCTGCATTTACAGACACCTATGCTTAAAATTCTTCATCAAATCGACCTTCTTCTTTCACTGCTGGATATTTTTTAGCGTCAAAAGTCTTAATCGGTTTGGGTGGATAAGCCCCGATTTTTTTGCTTCGAATTTTTGGGATAAACAAAGAACCATCCAAGGTCAAATCCATATTCACAGTATTCCCTGGCGTCACCACAAATTGACGCGTTATTTCAGCACTCACATGCCACGCTTTTAAGGTATACCGACCTGGGGGTAAATCCCGCATGAAAAAGAAACCATCCGCTTGCGTAATCGCAGAGCGGTCGGCATACATAACTTGAATATACGTGAACATACGCTTATGCAAGTTACAATACACCTTAACCAAACCTTCATTTTGAAACGTAAACCCCGGCCTTTTACCGCGTGGATACGTGCCAAGGTCAAAACGATTTTCAGGCGACGAGGAAAAAACGTTGTGTTTCAAACGATCCATATTTTTAAAGGTAACGGTATCACCTTGCTGCACCACCAAATGAGAAGGCGTATAGATTTTATTCTGCATCGCAATTTCAAACGTTTTTGAGACCCGAGGAGAGATCAGCGCACGCTCTGCCGGGGTTACCGTGACGATGATCTTGCCGGCTGCAACCGGCTGTTTATCCTTACCCAATAATATGATGGTACCCTGAATCGCGCCTTGCGCCTTGGATTGCTTGGCCACCAGGGCTGAACTAGGCGCTTTATTGACAATATTAGAAACGACGTTGTTTTTTTCTTTTTGCTTTTTAACGCCTAACGTTTTAACCCCTCGCTTTTTCGGGCGCTGCTTTTGAGTCGCGGGTTTGTTGGCCACGGCATTACGCACGGTTTTTGGGGGGGTCTTGGCTGTGATTGTCGGTGTTGATATAAGCTGTTTGGCAACAATCGGCGTCTTTTCTGTTGCCGTATTCACGATATCCGGCTTCATCGACCCTAAAATGGCGAGCAGTTCGTTTTGTTCGGCTTGCCCAACCTGAAACCGATGTAATGTCACAATCAAATGGTCAACCGTGGCATCAAAATGTTTGGCTTCAATAGAGAATTCATCGTGTACGGTTTTCATGTCTCTGCCCGTATACTCACACGGCCCGCCCGTTCCGGCACAAATCTGCTCAACCAAATGCGTTTTTAGCTGCACAATATCGACCCCATCAAAAAACGTATTGATGTTGCAGTCTGTACTCACTCGGCTGACGAAATCATCCACCACCGCAACAATCGCCGCCTGACCGCCCAAGCGTTGATATAGCGTTGGATTAGGCTTAACCCAATTACACGCGGCTAACAACACAACACAACTTAATATAAGCCAACGTTTTCTCATAATGCCCCTTCAGTGGTTGCAACCACTGCTTTTATTAGTAACACGCTCTGCATGCCGATGTTTGGGCCTGTGATCTTAGGACATAGCCTTTATTTTTTCAATGACTTGCAACACAAAGCCCATTGCGCCGCCAGAAGCGCTCAGCCCGATGCCCAACGCACAGAAAAACGAGCCCACAGACTTCACCGTCAAAACAACGCTTCCTGGTCAAAAATCTTTATCATAAAAGCGATAGGCAGCTCGCTTAACGGCATGTTAAAGTGACCCTACTTATCGCCATACTGGAATAAACAGTCAGAGGTCATCATGGAAGCCGGACAAATTCTTCACATCACATTAACCATCGCCGCCTTTGTCATTGCACTGAGGGCATACTCAGACGTTCGCGCCCTACGTAAAGCATTAGAAGCACAAACCAATACCGCGCCCAAATGACCTTAACCTACCGACCTCAATCAACCTAGTCGCCGAACAAACACTCGGCTTTCCCTGGCGACACCTTGGCCCAAATGATGCTGAAAATCTCTGCGAAAGTTTCTATTCCCGATGAAGAAATTGCATTAACCGCCATTCATGCACAAGGCTCTGGCGGACAAAATGTGAATAAAGTCGCTTCCGCCATTCATTTACGCTTTGACATCTCGGCCTCTTCCCTACCAGACTTTTATAAACAACGCTTACGCAATTTACGGGATCAACGCATCAGCAAAGCCGGTATCATCGTCCTCAAAGCCCAACGTTATCGCACACAAGACCAAAACCGGGAAGATGCTTTAAATCGCTTACAAACACTGATTCAAAGCGCCAGCTTCACCGAAAAAGCCAGACGCCCCACAAAACCCAGCAAAAATGCCAAGAAAAAACGCATGGATCGAAAAACCCAACGCGGCAAAACCAAAGTACTACGCGGCAAAGTCTCTGACTTCTAAAAAAGCAGCAGAAGGTGCTTTACCTATATCAATAGATATAGCCCATAATGTCGATTATCGATTGACATAGAATTGTCAGCCTATTGCCAACCCCGAAAGACAGAGAAGTATGAGTGTCGGAAATATGGATAAATGGCAAATTGTACTTCTGATAGCCGCCCTAATAATATGGGTATACTTAAAAGAGTTTAAGCTTCCCAAGCCTTACCAGCACCGCAGCTGTATGGGTAAAAAGTGGAAATTAATGTTTCCAGAGGCAAAAAACAAGGATATTCGTTTGTTCCTCACTTGTTTTGTTGAAGGGATGGCTTTCGATGAGGCAGACAAATTAAAATTTGAGCCACAAGATAAAATTATCGATGTATATAAAAATATATATGGGGGTAAAATTCCTAGAGGCGATGAAATGGAATGTGAGTACTTCGTTCAGAGCGTAGCTGAAGAGTTTGAGATGGATTTAGATCAAGTTATGAAGGCATGGTCAGAAGACACAACATTGGGAGAATTTTTTGATTTCATATCGAAAAATAAGGGTTGGTTATAACTTCGGCGACCCCCCTTAGGCCACATCCCGTTTACGTTTTCTCGGGCGAGCAGGGTAATCCATTTTTTCTAGCAAATATTGAAATAAATCTCCGTGCTTTGCTTCAAAAAAACGTTCAGCAGGTGTCTTCCCTTCCTTTATCATTTAGAGCCTTTTTTGTACACTCAAAACCCCCTGTTTTTCATGTGCCTTGTATGAATTTTATACAACACTCGCCGAAGTTATAACCAACCCCAAAAAGCCAATTGTCCATTGACACCAATGAACCAACACACTATTATTTAGCGGAATTTTTTGGTATATTCACAAAATTATTTTTTTTACTAAAATTAAGGGGGAAAATGGCAACTGTAGATGAACTAAGGGTTCACTTGGTGTGCTTAAACTCAATAAATACACCATCTATACTTTGTTTGTTTTTTATTGAGCTTTAAACTCCATATCATAAAACTTATAAATTTAAAAAAATACATTTTAAATGATGCGATTTAATTTTAGATAAACATGAATATGATATTTAAATGCTGTTCATAATTTTTCTTGAAACCCGACTCAGATGATGATGTCATCTTGTAACCTCATGATTGGTTATTGAAGCCCTCTCTGTGTAAGAGGTCTGAGGTTACATTATATGTTAATAGTTACTAATGCTTGGCTGGCTGAGGTTTTCTCCGCGATAGCGCCTTCGTGCAACAAAAGTTTGGATCGGACTGCTGGGGATTGCGACCTAATTTACGTTCTGAGTGCACCAGACGTTTATTCGTTTTTATTAAAGTGATGTGCAAGCTCTGCCAGCAGCCCATCAAATAGGCGTCATCTTCTCAAATCACCAATTTCAACATTCACCTTGACTGTAAATACATTGTAGTTATACTTAAAGCATGGATGAACTGAAATTCACATGGGATGAAAATAAAGACCTAAAAAATCAAAAAAAGCATAATATTTCCTTTTGGTCGCTTAATCCCTGATCCTGAACATTCTGAAGATGAAGACAGATTTATCTTGCTTGTGTGCCATTGCTATAGAGAAAATGGAGAACAAATCAGGATTATTTCAGCACGAAAAGCCAATACGTATGAACAAAAGCAGTATAGAGGGCTTCAATAATGAGAGATAATTATGATTTTTCACAATCAATTCCAAATCCATATGCTAAACGATTAAAAAAGCAAATTACAATTCGTCTTGATGAAAATACAATAGATTATTTTAAAGACTTAGCAGAAGAAAAAGGTATTCCATATCAGAGTCTTATAAATTTGTATTTAAGAGATTGTGCTGATACTCATCGTAAATTAAACATGAATTGGACATAAAAATACAATCTGGTGACCAAGGGCATCTAACCCTCAGCCCCACGCACTATCTTGTACTAGCTCGCCCCGGAAGAGCGACCTTGTATGGTATTTCTGTTCGCCACAGCCCACAGCTTTACACCCTGACTTTCACCAAACCACTCCTCGCAGATTCGCCCTTGCCATTCGCGGGTAGTTATCGTCTAATTATGACGGTGATCCTCCTACAGGGGACTTTCACCCCCCATGAGTTCGTGCCCATGACGAGCATACACAAATTAATTAACACCGACCCCCAGAATTAACCGCGATTTAACGTTGGGTGCCTGTTCATATAGCGTGAGGGTTAACCCAAGGTTCGTACGCGTTCACTCCGGGGTCGGGTTATCAACACGATCATTAAGAGCCTGACCTGTTATGTTGAAAGTTTTGATCCCCATTCTCATTCTGCTTGCCGGTGTTTTCGCCGCAAAATATTTCGCCAGCTTGCGCACAGCGCCCAGCAAAACACCCACAACCGAATCCACCGCCCCTTTCGTCCAAACCTTAAGCGTGACCCCCACCGAGTACACCGTGGAATTGCGTGGTTTTGGCACCGTAAACGCCGTCAGACAGTATAAAATGATTCCGCAAGTGAGTGGCATGATCATTCGGCAAGCAAAAAATTTGCAGCTCGGCAGTTTTCTCAAAAAAGGCGCGTTATTACTCAAAATCGATCCACATGAATTCCTTTACCGCGTTGAGCAAGAGCGCGCCAACTTAGCCAAAGCGGATTTTGAACTCAAAGAAGAGGGCGGCAAACACATTCTGGCCAAAAAAGAATGGTCTTTGGCTGACCGAAAAACCCAGCTCAATAGCATCACCAAATCACTGGCGTTACGTGAGCCGCATCTGAAAGCCAAAAAATCTGCACTGGAAGCGGCCAAAAATAGCTTGAAGTTAGCCCAGCTGGATGTCCAACGAACCGTCCTCAGAGCGCCCTGCGATGGGGTTATTTTGGCAGAAGATATTGCCGTTGGGCAACTCATCAACAACACCACAGAAGTCGCTGAATTCGCGTGTATAGATGCATTCCAAGTGGTTGTATTACTGCCTCAGGATCAGATTCAATGGTTATTGCCCTTAGATGAGGTGTTACCCAAAGCACGTGCGCAAGTCCAGGGCTTAGACGCCAAGGTCATACGGCTGTTACCCAACGTCGATACGGAGACCAAAATGGCCAAAATATTGTTGGAAATTGAGCAGCCCACGCAACAAGCTATGCCCCTCCTCCTCAGTACTTTTGTTGAAGCCAGCATTCAAGCCAAAACTTTACAGCATGTCTACCGAATCCCGAATAAAATTTTACGCAAAAACGATACCTTATGGATCATTGACCACGGCGCATTAAAATTGATCAAACTCGATATTATCGCACGACAGACACGCGATAGCCTGGTTCGGCTAACCGCCGAACAACCCCAGGCAACCCCCATACACATTGTCAGCAGTTACATCCCCTCCCCTTACGAAGGCATGGCCGTCACCACCCAGGACATGAATATCGCACATGAATAGTCAACCAGCCTCACCCTCTTCAGCCACGGGTTGGATGGCGAAAAACCATGTCGCGGCGAATTTACTCATGCTGGTTTTTCTGATTGGCGGCTTTATTTCATTACAAAACATCAAACAAGAAGTTTTCCCAGAGATTGCGTTGGATGTTGTGACGATTTCTGTGGCTTACCCTGGCGCTGGCCCTGAAGAAATTGAAACCGGCATTTTACAAAGCATTGAAGCGGAAGTCCGTGGGATTGAGGGGGTCAAACGTGTCACCAGTTTAGCCAAAGAAGGCAATGCGCGCGTCTCCGCTGAGTTATTTGATTTTATTGATCAACAAAAAACCCTACAAGACATTAAAAACGCGATTGACCGCATCACCACCTTTCCAGAAGATGCCGAGCGGCCAAACGTCGCATTGCAAGTGCGCAAACGTGTGGCGGTTTCTTTGATGGTGTATGGCGACCAAACACCCGCAGTGTTGCGCCATTATGCTGAGGGCGTTAAACATGATCTGATCGCTCAAACAGGCATCACATTGGTTGAGCTCGCCTCCCCTCGCCCCCTTGAAATCGCCATCGAAATCGCCGAAAAACGCTTACGCGAGCTCAATCTGACGTTACCGGAAGTTGCCGCCCGCATCCAACAAGAAGCCCAAGAAATTCCCGCCGGTGGCCTCAAAACCGAATCCGGTGAAATCCTGATTCGAATTAATGAGCGCCGCGAAAGCAGCCTTGATTTTGCCGATATTCCCATCGTCTCCAACCGCGATGGCGCCTTATTGCGGTTACGAGACATTGCCAGTTTACGCGATGGCTTCAGTGATAACGATCAAGAAACGTATTTCAATGGCCAGCCCGCCGTTAAAATCAATGTCTATAGCGTCGCCAATGAATCCCCCGTTTCCGTGGCAAAAATTGCAAAACACTATATCACCCATAACAGCCCCACAGACCAGCATTTACAATTGTCTATTTTCGAAGACCGCTCTCAAATTTACGCGGACCGGATTAATTTACTGGTCAAAAACGCGTTAATGGGGTTGCTCCTGGTACTCGTTGTACTGGGCATTTTTTTAGACGCCAAGTTGGCTTTCTGGGTCATGCTGGGGTTGCCCGTCTCTATTTTAGGGTCATTCATTTTTCTCCAGTTCACCGGTGCCAGTTTAAACATGGTGTCTCTATTTGCGTTTATTATCACCATTGGCATCGTTGTTGATGATGCGGTGATCGTCGGCGAGGCAGTCTATGAACAACGGCAACAGGGTGTCTCGATGTTGCAAGCAGCCATGTTTGGTGCGAAAGAGATGGCCATGCCGGTGACTTTCGCCGTGTTAACCAATATCATCGCCTTTCTGCCGATGGTGTTTGTGCCCGGTGCCATGGGCGATATTTTTGGCCAGATCCCCGCAGTGGTGATGTCCGTTTTAGCCGTTTCACTGATTGAATCACTGTTCATACTGCCTGCGCATTTGAGCCATTCAAGCACACATGGGCGCTTTTGGCGCATCCTCAATATCCCGCAGAAACATTTTAGCCGATGGTTAGAACACGTGATTCAGCACCATTTCCAACACGCCATCCGGGTTGCCATCGAATATCGTTACACCACGGTAGCCACTTGCATTGCAATTCTCATCATGAGCATCGGCTTATTACAAGGCGGCATTATTGGTTTTAGTTTTTTGCCCAAAGTGGATCGAGATTTAGTCTCTGCCAAAGCCACATTGGCTTATGGTGTGCCCATTGCTGAGTCACGCAAAATCTTACACACGTTGGTCGAGAGCGCCATTCTCAACGCAGAGAAAAACGGCGGACAAGCGATTTTAAAAGGCGTTTACGCCACCATCGGCGAAAATGGCAGTGGCAGCCACAAAGTTTCCGTGATTGTCTCCCTCGTCCCGAGCGATCAACGGCATATTTCTGGCACCGCCTTTGCTCAGCAGTGGCGACACAATACGCCTGAGCTATTGGGTTTAGAGTCCATTACGTTCAGTGGTCGCTCCACCTTTGGCGGCCGAGGCACGCCGATTCAAATTGAAATCATGCACCCTGACCAGGCACGCCAACAAACCATTGCACAAGCGGTGGCGGCACAATTGAAAACATACAAAGGGGTTTTAGAGATTAATGATGGCATCGAATTGGGCAAACGCCAGCTCAATTTAACCTTAAAACCAGAAGCCAAAGCGTTAGGCATCACCGCCGCTGATTTATCCAACCAATTACGCGGGGCTTTTCACGGCATAGAAGCGTTACGCCAACAACGTGGTGAGAATGAAATTAAAGTCATGGTACGTTTAACCGCCGCTGAGCGCAGCACACGCAAAACCTTTGACCAGATGGTGGTGCGCACGCCGCAGGGCAATTATGTCCCATTACATTATTTGGCCCACGTGGAAGCGTCCTATGCGTATACGGAGATCGAGCGCACACAAGGCCAACGCGTTGTGGTTGTGACCGCAGACGTGAATGAAAGCCAGGCTAACGTTAACGCCATTCTGACCGCGCTTAAAAATGAAACCCTGCCTAAAATGGTACAGCAAGATAGCGCTTTAACCTTTTCCTTTGAAGGGGAAGAACGCGCACGCCAGGATTCATTGTCTTTTTTGAAATTTGCGTTTTTAGTCGCACTTTTATCGATTTACGGTTTATTGGCCATTCCATTCAAAAGTTATTTGCAACCCATCGCAGTGATGTTGAGCATTCCTTTTGGCATCATTGGTGCCATCGGCGGCCACTTACTCTTGGGATACGACCTGAGCATTATTAGCCTCATCGGTATTATTGGTTTATCAGGCATCGTCATCAACGATGCTTTGGTGCTCATCGTCACCTTAAACCGGCTGCGCGCAAGCCACGAAACCGCAATAGAGGCGGCCATTCATGCCTCTATCCGGCGTTTCCGACCGATTTTACTGACCTCACTCACAACCTTCATCGGTTTATTGCCGATGTTATTTGAAACCTCGATGCAAGCGCGCTTTCTGATCCCCATGGCCATTTCCATCAGTTTTGGCGTGCTTTTTTCAACCATTATTATTTTGGCCTTAGTGCCGTCAATCTATATGGTGTTAGAGGATTTTAAACAGCTATTTTTGCCAACTGATGCAAACCCGCCTAACTCGCCTTTGCCAAAGCCGGTAGATCCCCTGTTAACCCCACCGCATTGAGCATCATTTGCCGTTTGATTGGGCCTGATTGATCACATAAACGTAGGCCAATATTGCGCGCCCATTGTACCGGCAGCAACTGATTGCCAAACAACTGTTTAAACCCAGACATCAACGACATCACCAGGATATTGTGGCCTTTACGCCAACGCTCAAACCGACGCAAAACGACATAATCGCCCATCGACAACCCCTGCGCGTTGGCTTGAATCACCACTTCAGCCAACGCGGCGGCATCCAGCAGGCCTAAGTTAACCCCTTGCCCAGCCAACGGGTGAATGGTGTGCGCCGCATCACCCACCAACGCCACACCCGGTTTCACATAGGCGGAGGCATGCCGCTTCACCAGTGGAAACGCGGCGCGATCGCCACATAACGTAATTTGGCCTAAACGCCCATCAAATGCGGCGGTTAAGCGGTGTTCAAATTCGCGGGGGTCACACTGAGATAAGTGTTCGGCTTGATCTGGATCGGTTGACCAGACGATGGAACACAACCCTTCCGGTAAGGGTAAAAAGGCCAGTGGCCCAGTGGATAAAAAACGTTGCCAGGCGGTATTTTGATGCGCGTATTCCGGGCGCACCGTGGCAACCACGGCGGTTTGTTGATAGTCCTGTTGCGTTGTCTCAATGCCCACTAATTGACGCGTGCTGGAGTGCGCCCCATCCGCAGCCACCACCAAAGCCGCATCAACACACGTGCCATCGGCCAAGGTGATGCGGTTATGCTGATGCACCGGGTCATACTCGCATTCGAGCAGGGTACTTTCCAGCAAGGTCACGCCCAAGGTTTTCATTCGCATCCACAGCCCGCGTTGCACCACCGCATTCTCGACCAGGTAACCCAATGCGGTTTGCGCAATCTCGGCACAATCGAACTGAATCGAGCCGTGGCCGTTAGCATCCCACACATACATGCGTTGAAAAGGCTGTAAACGTAATTGCGTCACTGCCTCCCAAGCCCCCAGTGCGTTTAAAATATTGCGCGAGGCTAAAGTCAACGCCGATACGCGAATGCCATAATCGCCTAAGGGTTCGGCTAATACCGGCGGTTTTGGCTCCACCACCAACACGGCGAGTGACTGTTGCGCCAAAGCACAGGCCAATGCAGCCCCAACCATCCCCCCACCGACAATCACCACATCATATTGCACTGTCACTTGACTCTCCCTGCCGAACGCTGCCCCAACAAACCCATTGCCTGCAAGGTTAGCGTGTTTTTAAGCCATGGTGTCACATCAAACCCAACCAAACCTAAGGCACGAATCCAGCGCGCGGGCAAGCCACGCACACCAAACACGCGAATCAAGGTATGCGTCATCCCCATGACCCAACGGTGGTCTTTGGCTTGAATGCGGGTGTACTCCCGCAAGAGCGCATCCGCGCCAATATCTTGCTCTGCTTGGCATGCGTCTGTGAGCAAATTCGCCAAGACTTGAATATCACGCAAACCCAGATTAAAGCCTTGCCCTGCGACCGGGTGTAAAGCATGCGCTGCATTCCCCAATAACGCCACACGGTTGCCCGCAAATTGTTTGGCCTGAAGCGAATATAAAGGGTAGTGGCTGCGTTTGCCAACCTGCTCAATCCGCCCCGCGCGATACCCAAATTGCGCTTGTAAACGTTGGATAAACAGGCCATCAGGTAACCCCATGAGGTCATCCACGGCTGCCTCAGGCACGGTCCAGACACAGGCCATACGCTGATCTTGCATGGGTAACATGGCCAGTGGGCCTTGCGTTTGAAAACGCTCATACGCAATGTGTTGATGCGCCTGAGAGAACGTCACATTACACACAATCGCCTGTTGTTGGTAATCGTGCCGCGACACGTGCCACCCCATCGACTCCCGCACCAAGGAGTGCGCGCCATCGGCCGCAATCAGCAATTTGGCCGATAAGGTTTGCACCAGTCCTTGCGCTTCCACGTCCAATAACACGTGTGCTTCCGTGCTCTGAAAACGCACCAACTTGGCAGGGCTCATGACCTCAACTTGGGGTAAGCTGGGTAACACTGCGGCCAAAACACGCCCAATATCCCGCGCTGGCACCACATAACCCAATGCATCCGTGTATAAATCGGCACGGTCTAATTGTGCGGTGCCCCAGGCTTGCTGTTGTGAAACATGAATGTGGTGAATCGGGGTGGCCGCTGGTAATAACGTTGGCCACACGCCGAACTGGGTAAACGTTAACTTTGCCCCTTGCGACAAGGCAATCACACGGTCATCGTAATGCGGTTGTGTCGTCACGTTAAAGGGGTAAGCTTCAATCAAAGCAACCTTCAAAGGTAACTGCCCCAAAGCACAGGCCAAACTGGCCCCGGCCATACCACCGCCAACAATCACCACGTCATACGGCTGCGCGAGTTGTATATCCATCGCCGTTAACATGAGGTTTGCATGAGGGCCTCTATGTCGGCCACGGATTTGGGGACATCTTTGGAGAGCACGTCATGGCCTTGTTCGGTGACCAGTACATCATCTTCAATCCGAATCCCGATGCCTTCCCATTTTTTCGCCACCCCGGTGAGGCCCGGTTGCACATAAATGCCCGGTTCAACGGTTAACACCATGCCCGCCTCTAACACACGAGACGCCTCCCCGACCTTGTAATCACCGACATCATGCACATCCATGCCCAACCAATGCCCGGTTCGGTGCATAAAATATTTTTTATACGCGGCGTCTTTGATCAATTTATTCACCTGCCCTTTGAGCAAGCCTAATTCGACCAAACCTTTGGTAATCACGCGAACTGCGGTTTTATGCAAAGTCTCCCACTCAACCCCCGGTTCCACTTTATCAATTGCCGCTAATTGTGCTTTCAAAACCAATTCGTAAAGGGCTTTTTGTGGTTCAGAAAAGACCCCATTCACCGGAAAGGTGCGGGTGATGTCAGAGGCATAACATTCGACTTCACAACCGGCATCAATTAACACCAAATCCCCATCCGCCAAGGTATCTTGATTTTCAATGTAATGCAGCACACAGGCGTTTTTACCGCCCCCCACAATCGAGGGATAGGCCTGTTCCACCGCACCCTTTTGTTGACAAAAATAACTGAATTCAGAGGCCAATTGATACTCGGTCATGCCCACACGACAGGTCGCCATTAAATGACAGTGCGCCTGTGCAGAGAGTTTTGCCGCGCGTCGCATGAGCGCAATTTCTGGCCGACTTTTGAACAAACGCAAATCATGTAAGAGGTGGTCAAGATCCACAAATTCTAACGGCGCTTTAACCCCCGCACGCGCATTCGCTCGAATGGCTTTAACCCAAGCCCCAATGCTTTGATCTAACTCTGGGTTATTCCCCATGGCGGTATAAATACGTTGCCGATTCTCAATCAACCCCGGCAGAATGTCTTCCATATCCGCCATGGGGAAAGCATCATCCGCGCCAAAAGCCTCAACTGCGCCTTCTAAACCCGCCCGTTTGCCCACCCAAATTTCTTTCTCGGGGTCACGCTCGCGACAAAATATAATGTATTCTGCGGCTTTACGGCCCGGTATTAACACCAATACGGCCTCCGGTTCAGCCAATCCGGTCAGGTAAAAAAAGTCGCTATCAGGGCGATACACATACTCCACATCTCGGTTTCTGACGGCGACGGGTGCCGCTGGAATAATCGCAATGGTATTGCGCCCCATCAAACGCATGAGCTGTCGACGGCGTTTTTTAAATTCCCCTCGCTGCATGTTGATCCCTTTTTATTGTGTTTAATGAACCGTTACTTTCTCTGTCATCGGCACTAATTCATCGGCTAGATACAGCACGGTAACGCGGATGTATTCAATAATTTCATCAATTTGCGCTTCGCTATCATCATCATTACTCAACGCTTCTGTGTCTAATTTGGTGATTTCAGCATAATCTTTCAGCACCTCAAGCCCGTCCGCCGATAAACTTTTCTCATCAAACGCACATACAGCAATGCCATACAAAAATCCTTCAACCCATTTTTTCACCGCTTCGGCATGGCTTTCACACGCCGCATAATCCCCCGGCAAAAATAGGCGAAAACCCAACAACTCATCATTTAACGACTGTATGGTCGTTTCATGCACAGATTGCAATATCGGCAAACGTTCTTTTAACAAGACATTACGCACATCCAGCTCTTCAACCAGCTCCGTAACCCAAGTGGTGACTTCAAGCTCTGCATCCAACAGTAGCATACCGCATAACATGCCATGTGCTTCTGAAGCAGAGGCACCACTGTCCATTTTCTCCAAGACTTGTGCAACAGTCTCATAATCCGGGTATTCCAAGGCCATTCCTTTGCGTGAGACGAACAAATTCAGATCATAGCGAGAAATGCCTTCGCAGGGAAACAAAGATGGCGTTAGCCCCCCCATTCCCGTATCCTTGGCTGGGCTTTATTTCATTTTAACCACCACAGTTAAGCCATTCATGACACATAACGACAGCTTAAGCGCTGAGATCCAAACGCTCCTACCCATGGTTGAAACCTTACTCAACACTTATGCCGCAACCCAAGCAGATAATGCGTCACTGCGCGCTGAAATCGCCCACATGAAATTGGCTTACAATGAACTCACTGAAAAAACCGCACAAGCCAAAACGCGGGTGGATGATATCATCCACCGTTTAAAAATATTGGAGCAATAATATGCCCAAAACCCTGCCCATCTGCCTGACCATTTTAGGCAAAGACTATCGCGTCGCCTGTCGCGAAGAAGAAGCCGAACCGTTACAAGCCGCCGCCACGTATTTAGATGAAAAAATGCAAGCGATTCGCACCAGTGGCCGCGTGATTGGCATAGAACGGGTTGCGGTAATGGCCGCACTCAATATCAGCCATGAGTTATTATCCGCCACCGCTGATGAGCCACAACAGCACACCACATTAATTCACCATATTCACGTTTTAAAAGAAAAGATTGAGGGCCAATTACAATTGCCGTCGATGCTGCCTGCAAAGACAGATCCCGAAAACCCCTAATATCCCACACCCCTGAAATATTTTTTTTGATGTGCATCAACACGTTAAAAAATAGCCTGAAAAAAGACCTTGAAATTCCCCCCATTTTTGGTTTTAGTTAGAGGTATCTCCTGCTGTGTTCGACCGGTACTGGGTGCCTCTGAGCCTAATAACTAACCCCGGAGACGGAACCCTAATGTTGTTGTGCATGTCTGCCTCTGGTAGAAAGCCTGATACGTTATTTTCTGTTTCCACCTGAACTGTTTGGTTCAGGGACGAAAGTCTCCACCGGCACAAGTGGGAGGTATTTTTTTAGATAACGCTTATGAACCGACAAAACCTGCGGCGTGATGCTCGCGCACACCGGCGCGCACTCAGCGCCAAACAACAACGGCAGCATGCAGAGGCCATCAGCAAACACCTACGCAACTCGTTTTTACTGCATCACCAGCACTATGCGGGTTACTGCGCGACCGATGGAGAGGTGAGCTTACACGCCCTCTTTAAAACACTCCTCACCCGCGCTAAACACCTGTACTTACCCACGCTCAAACCTCGCACACCGGCTTTATACTTCAAACCCTATGACCTAGCTGCCCCCACCACACACAATCGCTTTGGCATCATTGAGCCTGCCACCCATCAGCGTTTTCCCGCTTGGGCTTTAGATGTGGTATTTGTGCCGTTAGTCGCATTTGATACAGTCGGCCATCGTGTGGGCATGGGTGGGGGGTTTTATGATCGTACGTTTGAATTTATGCGACAAAACCAGCGCCACACCCCCAAGTTGGTCGGTGTCGCGCATGAGTGCCAAAAGTACCCTTATTTATCACAACAAGCGTGGGACATTCCATTGTCTTACGTGGTCACAGAACAACGCTTATATCAGTTTTCATCCGGCTTAGGTACGCTATAATATATCTCGGCCTTATATGTTTCGGTATTATCTTTGCGCATAACGACAAGCGATTCTGTTGAACTATACTTAAGCACTAAGACTATAGCGACGACAGAGCCCGTCAGGATAAAAATTTATATTCAAAGGCAGCAATCATGATTCAACACCCTGATTACGGATCACAACCATGATTAGCATGCAGCAAACACTGGATTTTATTATCCATCAAACAGCCCACTTCTTAAGTGAAGAGGTTGATATTGAAATCAACAAAAGAAACAATAAATTATTAGACAAACAACATTTTAATTTAAAACAATTAACAGCCTTAATTAGCGTCAGCGGCGATATTAGCCTCAACATCGCGTTTAGTTTTGAAGACGCACTCATCAATCAAATTCTAAGCGTTTATACGGAAGCCATTGAGTATACCGACGATGAACACGAGGAATACATCGAAGAAACTGCAGCCGATGTCATTAACATCGTCATTGGCCGTGCCATCGCTGATTTCGAACAACAAGGCACCCTGGTACACATTTCTGCCCCCCTGGTGATGCGTGAAGCCAAAAGCATCGGTCGCAAAAAAAACGTCACCTATTACAGCACGATCTTATTGACTGACTATGGGCAAATGCGCGTCACCATGATCCCTGCGGCCATACCCACAACCCACCTCAAAAAGAAAAAGATACACGCAGTAGACAACCCTATGCCAAGAGCACAAGTGGGTGAACCTGGCAGCTTATTACGGGAAGGCTTAAATGTTTTACTCGCCCGCAAAGTCGAACAACTGATTTATGAGCGCGAACAAAATACCCCCGAATGGGGTTGGATTAATTTATACAAAGCCCGCTTTTTAGAGGTCTGTGAGCGCCTAGATCTGGTGATGACAGAAAATGGGCATAAAATTATTGTGGCCAATAAAATGTCGAAAAAAATCAAATAACCCCCGATCACCTCACCCCAAGCACGCAATACACTGAGGTATTGCGTCCCAATCTACTGCCCAATATTCGCAACCACGGTGATTTTCTTACTTTCTGGCACTTCATTGTAGGCCAACACATAAATTTGATGTTGTGCATGTTTGACAAAACGCGCCAACCATCGCCGAACCTGTGTGGTCACCAATAAGACCGTTGGCTGCCCGGCCACTTCTTGCTGTTCCGCCGTTTGTTGTAACGAATTTAACAAACGTTCTGCCAAGCCCGGTTCAATCCCTCCGCCTTCTTCCCCACCCGCTTGCAACGACTGGTGCAGTATCTGCTCTAAGTTAGGATCCAACGTCACCACCGGCAGCTCCTTCGCCATACCATAAATATCTTGCACAATCAGACGGCCTAAAGCGACCCGCACCCCTTCGGTTAAAATACTCGGGTCTTGGCTTTTGCTGCCCAAATCCGCCAGTGTTTCCGCAATGGTTCGCACATCCCGGATCGGCACACCTTCTTCTAATAAATTCTGTAGCACCTTCAAAATCACGCCCAATGACAACGTATTCGGCACCAAATTCTCAACCAATTTGGGCGCAGTTTTGGCCAACACATCCATCAACTGCTGTACTTCCTCGTGCCCAATTAACTCATGTGCATGGCTTTGAATCAGTTGGCTCAAGTGGGTGGCAACCACGGTACTCGGATCCACCACGGTATACCCCAAAGTTTGGGCATGATCCCGTTGGTCCGGCGAAATCCAGACCGCATCCAAACCAAAGGCGGGATCTTTGGTGGCTTGCCCTTGCAAAGTGCCAAAAACTCGACCCGGATTAATCGCCAATTCTTTGTCGGGCTGTATTTCCGCCTCCCCACTGGGCACGCCAAGAATGGTAATGCGATAATCATTCGGTTTTAAATCCAAATTATCCCGAATATGCACAGGTTGTACTAAAAACCCCAATTCTTGGGAAATTTTCTTACGCACGCCTTTGATGCGTTGCATCAACTGTCCGCCTTGATTTTTATCCACCAAAGGAATCAAACGATAACCCACTTCCAAACCCACGATGTCCACCGGTGGAACATCATCCCAGGTCAATTCCCGTTGTTCTTGTGGCGTCTGGTCAACCGCGCCTTTGGATTCCAGCGCTTGCTGCTCCTTCACCTCCGCTTTACGCTTGGCTGAAAAATACGCCGCCGCACCTGACAAAGCCCCCAATACGAAAAAAGGCAAGATCGGCATACCGGGAATTAACCCCATCGCCCCAATCACGCCAGAGGTCACCCCCAAGGCTCGGGGATCATGCGTAATTTGACTGACGATCTCTTTGCCCATATCAGCTTGGCTGGAGACCCGCGTCACCATAATCGCCGCCGCCACAGAGAGCAGTAAAGACGGGATTTGCGCGACCAAACCATCCCCAATGGTCAATAACGTGTAATAATTCACCGCCACATCAAACGACAAATCGTATTGCGCCAGGCCAATGAACAAACCGCCGATCAAGTTCAAGAACAAAATCAAAATGCCCGCCACCGCATCTCCTCGTACAAACTTACTGGCGCCATCCATGGAGCCATAAAAATCCGCTTCCGTCACCACCTCTTCCCGGCGTTTGCGTGCTTCTTCTTGCGTAATCATGCCTGCATTTAAATCCGCATCAATCGCCATTTGCTTGCCGGGCATCGCATCCAAGGTAAAACGCGCACTCACCTCAGACACACGGCCTGCGCCTTTGGTCACAACCACAAAGTTAATGATCACCAAAATCGCAAAAACGATAATCCCAACCGCATAATTGCCCCCAATCACAAAAGTACCAAACGCATCAATCACCTTACCGGCCGCGTCTGTACCATTTTGCCCTTCTAATAAAATGACCCGAGTTGACGCAATGTTCAACCCGAGCCGAAACAGTGTCGTGACCAATAAAACCGTCGGAAAAACCGCAAAATCCATCGGCCGTGGCGAATAAATGACCACCAATAGAATCGCCAATGAAATCGTAATATTGAAGGTAAAAAATAAATCCAACGCCAAAGGTGGCATTGGCACCATCACCAACGATAAAATCAACACCACCAAAATCGGTGCACCAATCCCTTGACGCATGGCTTCATTAATATTCGAACGAATGACCTGCACATCCATGATGTTATCCTCACAACGGCTGAATGAGGATGAGATGTGCAAGATGTAGGCCGTTTTGGTAATATCCTCGCCACCAAACTGACACAACGGATTGAATATTATGAAATGGGTTCATCACACCCTTATATTTTCGACCATGGCGGCCATTTTTATCTGGATGTCACTGACCCCACCCTCCACCCAAAAAGCGGTGCATTTCCCCTGGCAAATCGAGGTATTAGACACCGGTGAGAGTGTCGTATTCGGCCTCACTTTAGGGCAAAGCTCGTTACAGCAAGCGCTCTCGGTAATCGACAAGGATATGGACGTGGCTATTTTTGAGTCACCCGATGCCCCCTTACGCCTGGAAGCCTTTTATGGCCGTTTTCAAACCGGCATGCTAAAAGCCAAACTCATCCTTGAACTAGCCCTGGATCAAGCCACACTGGCTGAACTACACCAGCACTATCGCGCCCATCGCACGCCGGTTCCCAACAACGGCTTTAAAGTCCCCATCCGTTTTCAACAACACCCTGAAGTGCTGCAAGCCACCATCGTGGGATTAACCTATTCCCCTAGCGCCAAACTCGAAGACGATATCATTATCGCCCGCTTCGGCACGCCTGCCGACAAGATCCAAGTGTCCCCGAATGAACAGCACTGGCTCTACCCCAAAAAAGGACTCTCCATTTTGCGCCAAGCCTCCCTCAAAGTTTTGTTTCAATACGTCCCCCCAAAAGATTTTGAGCGCCTGCTGAAGCTCACAAGAGTGCCATCCCCTTGACCACGGCGTGATGATAGGCCAATGATTTACCTAAAATATATTTTCTGGTAGGCTGTCGCTTCTTTACACCAACGAACCGAATCAACTATGAGCAAACGACACCTAATTTTTTTGACGCTGATCTCTGTCCTAATGGGTACGGCATCCGCCGCTGACAACACAAACGACGAGATCCTCGCCACCGTCAACGGCCAGCCGATCAAACAATCATTACTTGATCAATACAGCGACATGTGGAAATCCAAAGGCGAGCGTAACAACCAGTCAAATATGTTAACCGAGTTAGTTCAAATCGAATTGATCCGGCAGGAAGCGTTAAAACTCGGCCTGGATAAAGACCCAGCCGTTCAAAAAGACCTCCAACTATTAAAGATGAAGTTATACATTCGGGAAGTCACTAACCGCGCCATCGCTAACTTCCCCATCAGCGATGACATGGTTCAACAGAAATATAACCAACTCCTGGCCTCCACCAATTTAACCGAATACAAAGCCAAACACATTCTCTCAGAAAAAAAGGACGATGCGCTGGCCATTATCGCTGCATTAAAACAAAGCAACGACAGCAAAACCTTTACCACCCTAGCCCAACAAAAATCCATTGACCCGTCGGGACAAACTGGCGGAGACTTAGGCTGGTTTAACGCCGCCAGCATGGATCCGGCTTTTATCACCGCCGTCAAAGCCTTAAAAAAAGGGGCTTATAGCCAGACCCCCGCACACACCCAATATGGTTGGCATACCATCTTATTAGAAGATACCCGAACCATTAATCCCCCCCCACTCACCGAAGTAAAAAGCCAATTGATCGAAATCATCAAAGGCAAACATCTAGAGCGTTATCTGGCCGCTCTGAAAGAAAAAGCCACCATTGAAATCCTCACCAAACCCGTCACACCGTGAGTGCATTTCCCCAGTAGGCCATCTATTATCTCGCTCAGCCATATTATGATTTATTGATATGGCGGGCAAAAAATGACAAAATAACGGGTATTACTCAGCCACATTAACAGGCCTACCCATGTTTATGTCCAAACAAGCCATCATTGAACGCGCCAAACAAAAAGCCCAACAACACCTCACCTTGATGGGCTGTGGCATTGAAAAACACAGCAATGCCAAAGCCTATTTGGCCTACATGGCGTTTATCAAACAACTCGAAAACAAAAAACCGTCTTAACAACATGGCTTAAGACCCCGCCTGCGAAAACTGGACTCTCCGCCACACACAGTCAATAATGGCAGCATGCCAAACCAACCCCGTCACATCTTGCTCATTCTCATGCTTCTGAGTATTGGATCAACCGCTATGAGTGCAACAATAGACCCGGCCCTGTGGGAAGCTTACCAAGCCAAGCCCCCCGACTATCAAGCCCGCACCGAACATGTCAACGCCGAGGGTGACCCCGAATTTATCAACCGCTTAATCTTACAAGCCTCCCCTTATCTGCTACAACACGCACATAATCCCGTCAACTGGCAACCCTGGGATGCACAAGCCTTTGCTGAAGCCAAACAAGACAACAAACTAATTTTTCTCTCCATTGGTTACTCCACCTGCCATTGGTGCCACGTGATGGAGCGGGAAAGTTTTGAAAACAAAGACATTGCCGCGTATTTAAACGCACACTATATTGCCATCAAAGTTGACCGCGAACAGCGCCCAGATATCGACAGCTTATATATGACCGCCGTCACGTTAATGAACGGCCAAGGTGGTTGGCCGATGACGGTCGTCATGACCCCTGATGGCCAACCTTTTTTTACTGCAACGTATCTACGCCCGAACGGCCTTCAGCGGGTCTTAAAAAAACTGCAAAACATCTGGCAAGAAAACCCTGAAGAAGCCAAGCAATTGGCAGAGCGTGTCACCCAAGCCATCAAAGCCGACGATGCGGCCCAGCAAAAAGCCGAACAACTCCAAGCCAACCTCAGCAGCAAAGCCGTTGCAAATATTTTAAAACGCTTTGATGCCCTTGAAGGTGGATTCTCGGGTGCGCCCAAATTCCCCCATGAAAATTACCTGTTTTTACTCTTAGATGACATGCTCAGAACCCCCAAACCTCAGGTTTGGCAAGCCTTAACCACCACCTTAAACGCGATGGCACAAGGCGGCATCTATGACCAAATCGGGGGTGGCTTCCACCGTTATTCAACCGACAGTAGTTGGCTCGTCCCTCACTTCGAAAAAATGCTGTATAACCAAGCACATATGGCCCGCGCCTACCACCTCGCCGCTCAACTTGAGCCGAATGCTTACTTTCAGAACATTGCCACTGAAACGCTAGACTACACCTTAAAAGAAATGCGACACCCCGACGGTGGCTTTTTTTCCGCCTCCGATGCTGACAGCGAAGGCGAAGAGGGCAAGTTTTTTGTCTGGCAAGCAGCTGAACTCAAGCACATTTTAGACGCACCATTAGCGGATTTAGCCATTGACCTGTATGCGGTGACACGTGCAGGTAATTTTGAGCTGGGCAATATTTTATACTTACCCTCAAGCCTGCAAGCTTACATGACTGAACACAAGCTAGAGGCTAGCGTATTCCAGCAAAATCTCGCCTTGATCAAACAACGCTTGTACGCACAGCGCCAACATAAAATCGCACCGAGCGTTGACCGCAAGATCATCACTGCCTGGAATGGCATGCTAATTACAACCTTGGCCATGGTCGGGCGAGACTTACAACGCGAAGATTATATTCAAGCCGCCACCAAAGCGGCTCATTTCATCTGGCAGCAGCACCGCAATGACACAACGCTATGGCGTTCCAGTTTGGCTGGCAGAGCGGAAGTGCAGGCTCGCCAAGAAGACTATGCGTACCTCGCACAAAGTTATTTGGCCCTCTATGATGCGACCGCAGAGGCCGTTTGGTTAACCCGAGCCCAAACGTTATGCGAAGAGATGCTGGCTCAATTTTGGGACGAAACCACGGCGGGCTTTTTTATGGGCATGGCCGAACCCGGCACACCCATGATCCACCGCCCCAAAGACTGGTTTGATGGCGCCCAACCTTCGGGCAATGCGGTCGCCTTAACCGTCTTGGTTGCTCTATATCACCGCACCGGGGAACACCGATTCAAACAAAAAGCCAACGCCTTACTGAATGCGGCGGGTCACTCGATTAAAGCACTGCCCGAAGCTTATGCCACCACGCTGTTAGCCGCGAACAACCTCTCCCAAGGGGAAACTGGCTGGAAACAATACGCCGCCCAAGGTCATGTCTCCGTCAGCACCACAACACACACGAAAAACGCCGAACACATCACCCTCAACCTCACCTTAAGCCATGCCAAAGGTTGGCATACCAATACCAACCAGCCGCTGGATGCGGCATTAATCGCCACCCAACTGGCGTTAAATACGGCACACCCACAACACCAAGATTGGCACATTGACCGCGTCGTGTATCCAGCAGGCACCCAGCTCACCGTGGCTTTTTCCGAGCAACCCTTAGCCGTTTATCAAGGCCAAACAAGCCTGCAAATCACATTATCTCGGCAACCATCAAGCCCCCCAAAGACACAACAATACCCCCACATCATCCCGCTCCAACTCACCCTGCAAAGTTGTAGCCACAAAAGCTGTTTACGCCCCGAACAATTAAACCTGTATCCCGCCTTCTAATCTCCTGATGGGCTTGATATCATGTGCGCAATCACCGCCAATCAGGAGGATGGCAGCATGACGATAACCACCAATCGCTATACCCTAGAGGATGTCGACTCACTAAGATCGCTGCTCCAAACACAACAAAATGCGACCCCACCCAGTAAAATCACGGCCAAACAAGCCGTGCTAAAACTCAAAGCCGACATTCTACACCTGTCCGAACAAGGCTGGGGTTGGGTGGATATCGTTGAGTTACTCGCACAACAGGGCATGCGCCTAAACCCCAATACCTTACGTGACTATTTAAAAGGCCGCCCCAAAACCAAACCGCAGCCTCTCTTACCGCTAGACTTAAATGCACTGATTGCGCTTTATCGAGAGAAAGACCTTGAAACGCTCACACGGGCCTTAAACAAACGCAACAAAATCACCTTAAGCCGTTTCTACAAAAAATTGGTGGCCACACAAGAAAGCACCATCAATAAAATGCACAAAGAAGGTTTGGTCAGCGCCATTACCCGCACGGTCACCGAACAGGCCAGAAAAACCCCATCTGACGAACCGACCACCAAAAGCAAACCAACCAAAACAAAACAATCATCGGGAGAACACGATGATTTATTTAACATTGACCTGGGCATTTAACCTGAGGAGATTTCCATGAGCCAACAAAAATTAATCCTGATCACAGGCCAAAAAGGCGGTGTCGGCAAATCAACCTTCTCTAGAGTCCTGCTTGACCATTTGCGCAACAAAGGCAAAAGTGTCGCCGCCTTTGATGGTGATGGTTCCGTCGGCCACCTCCTGCAATACTACGGACAAAAAGAAGACGGTAACCTCAAACGAGAACAAGACCCTTCTTTGGGGGTCGGTTATTATGATCTGCGCAACCGACGCGAGCGCGAACAGCTCATGGGCTCGCTACATCAAAATGTGGACATCATCCTGCATGACTTACCCGGTGGTGCAACCGGTGCAATCACCGAAGCCGTCGATGTCAGCGGCAAAAGCGCGGAGGCCTTAATTGTTGCCGCCAAAGAGATGGGCTTTTCCACCACCATTATCATCGTCATTAACACCGACCAAGCATCCGCACGTGCGGTCATCTCCACCATTAGAACCTTTGGCAACCAAGCCAGTTATGTCATCGTTAAAAACTTGAATGCCTGTGCGACAGAAGATTTCATTGTCTACGATGGGTTTGAAGATGCCAGTGGAACACATGTTGGTGGCACTGCGGCAGATGTTGCCAGTGAAGTGAATGCCTCTGAAATTGTAATGCCAGAAATATACCGTTCAACTGCGGTGAAAATCGACTTATGGTCACTGCCCTTTACCGATGCAACAGAAGACAGCCGCATGCATATTCAAGACAAAACCCGCATCAGCCAATGGATCGAACTGATGCGCATCGAAATTGAAAAAGCGGCGGATAAATTAGGGGCATAAACCAATGGAAGATTGGGAAGAAAAGGTTGCTAAACTAGACCCCGTAATCGCCAAGCAGATTCATGACTCTGCTGCACGTGCGGGGCTTCAATCGCATGACCCCGCAGCACGCATGATTGGCGAGATGTGGGTTGCGGTCGCAGCCTTAAGGGGGGAGCGCAAACAAATTAGTAAAGATTTGGAAAGCGTGCAAACCCAGGTTGAACGCTTATGGATGCCGACGTTAATCATTCTTGGCGTGGCTGCCGTCAGCATTCTTCTGAATATCACGCAACTGGTGATTTTATTCCACTAAGGCCTTAATCGCGCAATCGGGATGCTGCCCCCAAGACCGTCAATAGGTTTTGCTCTAACTCAGAATACACCTCTATATTCCCATCACGCTTATATAGATCCAACAACTGTAGTGCGCAGCCTAGGCCTTCAATAAAACCTTCCTGAAAATCATCTGACGTTTCTTCTTGATAACGATTCATCAAATTTTTCGCATCCGCTTTAATGGGGTTCCTGGGTAAAATATCAAAAATACGACTAAATTGTTGGCGAGAAGGAAAATCAACAAATGGGCCATGCATACAAACTCCTCCAGATTGAGCTTTAGATTCTTACAGGTGGCTGTAAAATCTGACGTGTTCGATCACTTAACACAGCCATGATTTTATCAGCCTTAAGATAGAAGTAAATCGCAATTTCATGTCACCGAGCAGACAAAAGCCTGAAAAATTCAGGTCAATTGTGGCAAGCATCGGGCACAAAGCTTGATTCCCAGCGGATATCCAAACCTATTTTTTGCCATTTTTCAATAGCTTGCATGTAAAATGACGCGCCAATCTGAGCGATTTCCCCGTCAATCCGAATCACCGGCACCCAGGATCGCTCCCAAGGCGGTATGCGCTTTTCTTGAAATAATTGTTTCAGCGATTTACGGTGTACGTGTCCCAACAAACAACAGCGCTCTCCCCCTTGGCGAAAACCGACCTGCACGGACAACCCAGCGCCACTCGGTAACGTTGCCACCAAGCGCCCTTTGGGCAACCCCAACGGCTGCCTTAAATCCCAAGACCAAGACTGCTGACATGCTGGATTCGCATGCGCAAACTCAAATGGCACCCAGTGCAATTCGTCGGCATAACGACAGACGCAGCCATTCCCGAAACACACCTTACCCTCACGGTCTGAGGCTGGCGTTAATACATCGTGCACGATATGCGCCAGATGTTTTTGCTGGGGGGGTCGGCCCAAACAACGCACCAACCAAGATCGTATAATCTGTGTTTGCACTGCAATATCTGCATGCACTTGTAACCGACTTAAGGATAAACGCACCGGCGTCACCATCACTGGCTGTAACAGCTCGGTAAAATGCGCATCCACCCAGTGATGATAAGCCCCACACACTGTCGCGCTTTGTTGTAAGCGTTGATTAACCTGTGGCCAACGTGCGGCCAATAACGGCAATATTTGGTGGCGCAAAAAATTTCGATCATATTGCAGCGATTGGTTGCTCGGATCCTCCACCCAATGCAATTGATGCGTCTGCGCATACGCCCGCATCGTTGCCTGTGCCACCGTCAATAGGGGCCGAACCAATTCCCCTTGCCCCAACGCCCGACGCACCGGCATCGCTGCCAACCCGGTCGGCCCAGCGCCTCGCATCAACTGTAAGAGTACGGTTTCGGCTTGATCTTGTTGATGTTGGGCGAGCAATAACTGCTCCCCAGGTTGCAGCATCGCTTCCCACGCCGCATAACGACGGATTCTGGCCGCCTCTTCTGGGCTTTCACGTTTTTGCGGTTTGCCGGCAACACAAATAATCTCTATCGGCACACGCAATTGTGCACAGACTTGGCGGCAATGCTCGCCCCAAGCCGTAGATTCAGCCTGAATTTGATGATTGATGTATACCACATGGATCGGGGGTAAAACGGCACGAAGTTGGCAGACCGCATGTAACAGTACATGGGAATCCATACCGCCACTGTACCCAATATGGATTTTTGACGTCTCTGATGTCTCTGATGTCTCTGATGTCTCTGCCAATACCGACAAAATCACCTCATGCAGTCCTTGCATGATCACACTCACTTCATGGGTTAAGCTTCTTCGTATTGCCCAAACGACATCAGCCGCTGGTAACGCTCCGCCACCAACGTTTCGGCATCCAGCTCACGCAAACCTTCTAACGTCTCTAACAACGCCTCTTTGAGGTTCTTCGCGGTTTGATCAAAGTCTCGATGCGCCCCGCCTAAAGGTTCCGGCACAATATTATCGATAAAACCCAATTCCTGTAGGCGCACAGAGGTTAACCCCATCGCGTCTGCCGCATCGGGTGCCTTTTCTGCGCTTTTCCACAGAATGGAAGCACACCCCTCCGGCGAAATCACCGAGTAAGTGCTATAACGCAACATCAACAAACGGTCACAGACCCCAATCGCCAAGGCTCCGCCAGACCCACCTTCGCCAATCACCACACTGATGATCGGCACCCGAAAGTGTGACATTTCAAATAAGTTACGCGCAATCGCTTCACTTTGCCCACGTTCCTCTGCATCCACCCCTGGATAAGCCCCTGGGGTATCGATCAGTGTAATCACCGGTAATTTAAAACGTTCGGCCATTTGCATTAAACGCAAGGCTTTGCGATAACCTTCCGGCTTTGGCATGGCAAAATTGCGATACAATTTTTCTTTAGTATCCCGCCCTTTCTGCTGACCAAGCACCATCACAGGCCGCCCATCCAAACGCGCGACACCGCCAACAATGGCCGGATCATCTGAGAAATGTCGATCCCCTCGCAGCTCTTGAAAGCTGGTGAAGATCCGTTGAATGTAATCCAGCGTATAAGGGCGCTGTGGATGACGGGAGAGTTGGGACACTTGCCAAGGGGACAACGAAGAAAAAATAGATTCTGTCAACGTTTTACATTTTTCTTGTAATTTCGTGATTTCGTCACTCAAATTGAGTTCAGAATCATCCCCCATTAGCCGCAACTCTTCGATTTTTGCTTCTAATTCCGCAATCGGCTGTTCAAATTCGAGAAAATTTAGGTTCATGTATCGTTATCTCAAGTCCACAATGGTTAAAGCTTGCCATAAGCTTTAAGTATACTGAAAAATTCTAGGGGTGCTTGCATTTTTGCACATTCCTAAAACCCAATAGCAACAAAGCAACGCGCAATGGCCAGCATCCGTTGTTTATAACATGCCGCATAGGCCACAAGTATCCACCATGGCTTTCGACATAAAATGCTCCTGCCTTAACAGTTTGAATGGCTTATGCCCGACCAAAACCAACAAAACGTTTGCGCGCTCCAAGCCTTCCTCCAGGCCAACCAACTCAACCCCTTTCGCGGCTAACTGCTCGGGTAAGGCTTTAATGTTCGGCTCCACGGCCAGGATAGTCCCCACATTTTCCGCCACTAACGCTTCCACAATTTCCACCGCCGGGCTTTCTCGCAAATCATCAATATCGGCTTTAAAGGCCAACCCCATGCACAGCACAACAGGTCGTTTGAATTGATCTGCCACTGCTTTAATTTTATTTAAAACATGGTGGGGTTTTGCATCATTAACCAATCTTGCCGTTTTAATTAACTTCGCCTGCTCCGGTGCAGAATCCACAATAAACCACGGATCAACGGCGATACAATGCCCCCCAACCCCTGGCCCAGGGGATAAAATATTCACGCGTGGATGCCGGTTGGCCAAGGTAATCAAATTCCAAGGGTTAATTTTTAAGTGATCACAAATCATGGATAACTCATTGGCAAAAGCAATATTGACATCCCGAAAAGCATTTTCAGTCAATTTTGACAGTTCCGCTGTGCGGCTATTGGTCAAAATACACTCGCCTTTCACAAAAATTTCATATAACGCTTGTGCTTTGAGCGCACATTCATCAGACAAGCCCCCAATAATTCGATCATTGGAGACCAATTCGTGCAACACATGCCCAGGCAATACCCGCTCTGGGCAGTGCGCAATATTCACATCAATCGAGTCCGGGTGTTGCTGTGGAAAGGTCAGATCTGGCCTAGCTTGAGCCAACCATTCCGCCAATTTTTCGGTGGCACCCACCGGGGAGGTTGACTCCAAAATCACCAGATTCCCCTTTTCGAGTACCGGGCCAATGGCTTTTGCAGACGCTTCAATATAACTGAGATCCGGTTTATGCTCCGCATCAAATGGCGTTGGCACCGCGATCATAAACGCATCGGCACTTTCTGGCACCAACGTCGCCCGTAATTTCCCCATTGAAACAACCGCTTTCACCACAATATCGAGATCCGGCTCAACGATATGAATTTTACCCGCATTGATCGTCTTCACCGCTTGCTCAGACACATCAATACCAACCACATCAATGCCTCTAGATGCAATAACAGCGGCGGTTGGTAACCCAATATAGCCTAACCCAAAAACCGATATTTTTTTAAATTCCATGATTAATCCAATTCTTTTTGTCTAAAATGTTCACAAATAAACGCGGCTATTCTCGGGCAAGCCTGACCATCCCCATACGGGTTATGCGCAACAGACATCGCTTCATACGCCGCCGCATCATCTAATAAACGCGAAGCCCCTTCAACAATTTTTGCCACATCCGAACCCACCAAATTGACCGTACCAGCATCAACGGCTTCCGGCCTTTCGGTATTATCTCTCATGACCAAAACGGGTATGCCCAACGAGGGCGCTTCTTCTTGAATCCCACCCGAATCCGTTAACACCAAATACGCTTGGCTCATCAAATAAACGAACGGCAGATACTCTAACGGTGCAATCAAATGGATGTTTGAACGCCCCTGCAAGAGGCGATTCACCGGTTCTTGTACATTGGGATTTAAGTGCACGGGGTACACAATATCGACATCATCGCGCTCTGCAAGGCGAGACAGTGCTTCACAAATACGCTCAAAACCGCCCCCAAAACTCTCTCGACGATGCCCGGTGACTAAGAGCATTTTGCGCCCACGCTGCAAAAAATCAAATTGCTGATCTAACTTAGCTTTTGGCGTACCTTGGCCTTCACGAATCATCTCCAAGGTTTGAAACAGCGCATCAATGACCGTATTGCCGGTTTCAATCACGGCTGCCGCAGACACCCCTTCATTCAACAAATTCTGCCGAGAGGCCGCTGTCGGCGCAAAATGCAGCGCGGTTGTACAACTGGTTACTTTGCGGTTTAACTCTTCCGGCCAAGGTGAGTCAATATTACCCGTCCTCAAACCGGCCTCAACATGCCCAACCGAAATTTTTTGGTAAAAAGCCGCCAGTGATGCCGCCAACGTTGTTGTGGTATCCCCATGCACTAATACATAATCAGGCGCTTCATCCACCAAGATAGGCTTTAACCCGGCCAGCACTTTTACTGTCACATCGGTCAAATCCTGGCCAGCGGTCATCACATCCAAATCATAATCCGGTTGAATCGCAAAAAGCCCCAGCACTTGGTCTAACATTTTGCGATGCTGCCCGGTCACACACACGATGACCGTAAAGCGACTGTCATTTTTGAGATGATTGACTAACGGTGCCATTTTGATCGCTTCTGGCCGAGTACCAAAGACCATCAGCGTTTTAATCTGTTTCACTTTACTTGCCCCCTGTTCACACCCACAGCCTTACTTCAAACGCGGGAAGGCCGCCACAAATTGCTCTATGGACACACTCTTGGCCGCCAACTTCATCAGCGCGATAAGCACTTCCATCTGCGTTTCTTGTTTGATTTTTTCAATCGTTAACGATGGGATTTGGCCAAATTTATCTTCCAAAACCTCAATAATACACTGACGCGTATTTTCTGCGCCTTGCTCAAGCCCTTGCTCAAACCCTTTTTCCATGCCAATCCGTTCAACACTGGTAATGTAAGGCATATTTTTTTCCTCCTCTAACGCATATATCTCTGACCAAAATTTTTGGTTCAGTGCTGCGGGTAACACAATCAGCCAATCAATAAATTTAAACAGTTGCAACAGTTGCGCGCGAGACAACCCACGCACATACAAATCTTTCATCAATTTAAATTTCCAATATTTGCGATCTTCATCATTTTTCACGTCTGCCGCTTTCAAGTGCGCCATCACCACCACGGCAAACAAATTCTCACTGCGTTCTAACGCTGCCCATCGGTGACGATAGTCCGTCACTTTAACGACGGGAAAGGTAAAAAACACTTCATTGCCCCAGAATTTCCACTGATACGCATTGGCGTGATCTTTTTTATCGGGAAAACACAACACGGCAAAACTCACCACTTTCTTTCGGCTATCACGGGTACCCACATAACGCTCAAAAATCCCCCCCCCTCTTTCCAGGGGCCATCATATTCTTGCATTATATCATGCCTTTATGCATCATCTAAGCGCAACCCGCATGCGCCAAAATTTTCTGGCAGGTCACCCTCACTGGCTTAAAACTGACGCTTTGGATTCAAAAAAATATGCCACTTAGGCCGCTTCCAGGAGGCCCGAAACACGGGCACCGAAGCACGCACGGCTTTCCCCTCCCACTCCCGGCCATCTAAAAAGATAATTAACTCAAATTGCTGTTGTGGGGTATGCCACTGCTGATCCATCATCGCAACCATATCATTGGCTGACACAATGGGACGCTGCAAAATTTGGCGAGTCTCCAGTTTTAAACCTGAATAATCTTGACTGGGTTCATACACTTTGTAAATCAACTCAGTACAGACCAAAGCTTGATCGGTTCGAAAGTCAAACTCAAAATCATACGGCTTACCCAAGTACTTAAACGCCATCAAAATAGCCCTGGCTTTTTCCACCTTGGATAACCGTGGACGCACAACCGCCACAGAATCCGCCTCTGCCGAATGCTCTAAAGACGTTAAAGAAACCCCCTCGCTAATGGCTTCAATCACTCTAGCATAGTGCCCATCCGCCAATAACGCTTCACTCATACGATACGATTGTGGCATTTGAGCCTTCAATAAAGCCTCAAAATCCCCCGATGCCTGGCCTTGACGCTGCACCCACGCACGCACCGCTGGCGCATCAAAAAATGCCCGCCTTGATGCCGCATCACCAATATACAATGCGGCATGCGGCCAATAACCGGGTAACCCAACGTTGGATAAAAACCACTCTCGCCGCTCCAGCAAGACATCCCCAGGTTGCAGCATCGGCCTAAACGCTTGAACCTGGGCCGCTGTCACCAAGCTGGCTCGATGATAAACTTGCGTATCTCCCATCCATTCAGACACATCTTTTTGCACAGGAAACCAGGTTGAAAACGCTTTTTGCTTGACCACCGTTAACGCATTTTTGAAGGTCAACACCTCCCCTTGACCTTTTCCCATGGCCCAAATAGCCGCTTTATCTGCAGCAATAGTGTCCGATGTTTGTAGCAAACCCAAGGTCTGGTAAAGCTTAAAAATCACGCTAAAAGCCGCAAATTGACTGGCCCGACCGACGTGTAAAAAACGATACTTTAACGCAGCATAACTGCCTGCTGGCAACCCATATTGTGGCATTGCCTCATTTAAAATCACGGCATAACTGGGCACCTTCTCCACTTGCACAATAAACGCCATGGCAAAACGATATTGCACCACAAAAGCTTGATACAGTGTTTTAAACGCGGCTGCTTTGCGGCGCTGCCCAGGCAACCGATAATACCCTTGGCGGGCGGAGATGACTTGATCTAACACAATCATGTACTCTGAAAAACGCCCCCACAACGCCCGTATTTCCTCACGCGTTTGCGCCTTCACCATCTGCCGATGCGTCACCGGTTGGTCTGGAAATAACGCTTTCGTTTCCGCCATATAGGCCAATATCGCCACCAAACCCTGGCGATAAATGGCGGTCGCCTGAGCCGGAGACAAATCCGTACTGGCTGCTGACGGTTTTATCAACAGGCACATCACACTGATGCCGAACAGGGCGGACAGTAAACCCAGGCCCCAACCTTTTACACGGTGTTTGACCATGCCATTCCTCGTTAACTTCAGATTATTCACGTAAAAACTCACATTCCCACACCTCAGCATCTAAAATAAGCATAGGCAACACTCTACACTCTGGGGAAAATGTTCTTGGGCAAACGCTACTTGAAAGCAAACTACATCAAAAGGTTTATTCCTTTGAGAAGTTTACTGACAGCCAAACTAGAACGTGTCGCGAAAAAAACCCCGATTGAAATCATTCCGGCAAAAACGGTGTTATGCCATTTACAGGACGAAACCACCCACTTCACGTATATCATCAAAGGGGCCGTTGAATTAACCAACGAGGCAAAGTTCTGCCGCACACTGAAAGCCGGCGACGATGCCGCCAATTTCCCCATCAGTATGCCGCCAAAGTGCAAAGAACACGTCAAAACCCTGACCAATAGCGTCATTATTCGAGTCGACAAACGCCTCCTGGCCTCACTCAACACCCCCATCGTTCGACCCAAAGCCGTTGAGGTCGACGAAATTCAGTTTACAAGCGATTCTCTGGAGGGGAAAATTTTTCACGCCCTGCATAAAGATTATGAAAACGACAAATTAACTTTACCGACATTACCCGACCTTGCCTTACGCATTCGTCTGGCCTTACAAAAACCGAACACAACCACCAAAGCCATTGCACGCATCATACAAATTGACCCTTCTATTACCGCCAAAGTCCTCCAAGTTGCCAACAGCCCTTTATACCGAGGCATTACCCCGATCAAACATTGCAGTGATGCGATTGCCCGCTTGGGCTTTGAGGGCACAAAAAATATCGTACTGGCACTCACACTGCGTCGGCTTTTTCGCTCCAAACACGCGATTTTAAAAAAACGCATGAAGATTTTATGGCAACATAGCGCTGAAGTGGCCGCCATGAGTTACATCCTAGCCAAAGCCACCCAAGGCTTTGACCATGATTACGCCATGCTAGCGGGGTTGTTACATGATATTGGCACGGTTGTGATTATCAGCCATGCGGAAAGTTACCCAGAATTGATTGCTGAAACCGCCGATTTAGACCGTACGGTTGATGCACTACGGGGACAAATTGGGGCCATGCTGCTGAAAAAATGGGGTTTTGAGGAAACGCTCGTCACCGTTGCCGCAGAATCTGAGTGTTGGCATCGAGACCCTGGCAGCACAGCCGATTATTGCGACATTGTTATGTTGTCACAGTTACACAGTTATATCGGCACATCCCGTATGGCTGAATTACCCTCCATTGATGAAATCCCTGCCTTTGAAAAAATTGCGTTAGGCAAACTGACACCTTCTCGCAGCTTATTGGTGCTCGAAAAAGCCAAAGAAGAAGTCAGCACCATTCGCCAACTATTGGGCTCCCCGAACTGAACAACCACCTACCGAACCGAGTAAACACATCCGCCCATCAAACCAGATCGTGTGGCTAAAATTTGTGCCCTCAAGGCTGGCCCCACCGAGATTCGCACCGGTCAAATCCGCATAAGATAAATCGGCAGCCTCCAATTTGACATAACTCAAATCCGCATACCGAAAACTTGCCCCTTTGAAATGCCCGCCATCCAACACCGCATAACTCAAATCGGCATGCCCAAAGTCAGCATACTCTGCTTGTACGTCGGCCAACATGGCCCCTTTCAAATTGCTTTGATTGAATTTTGCGGTGGTTAAAATGGCCTCTTGCAAATCAACATTGGCCAAATCCAGCTTGTCTTTACGACAACCGCTCCAATTCATGGCTATCGCCGCAGGTGCACGACAGGTTGGTTCACTGACCTGTTCTTGTTCTTGTAGGCTGGTCCAAACACCCCAGCATAAAACCAGGCCAGCAACCATAAACGACACCAATACTGGCCATTTCGAGCGTTCTTTCATGATTAATCTTTTTTTCATTTGGTCTGTCTTTTGTGTGCGACGCATCACCACAGAGCTTGCCTCTGGCCGACGCCGATCTTGCTTTACACCATCAGAATGATGTTCGCATTCCCCACTGCGTTCATCTTCCCGCCATTGGGCCCGCGCTAACAGCGCTTGATTTTCGGCACTTTTATCCCGTAAAGCGCGTGGAATAAAGCTCGGTACACACCCAATATTGCTCCACTGCTTTCGATCAAAACTCACCTCATCTTCGAAGCTGATGCGTCCTAGAATCAAAAATTTTTGCGCCTGTCCAACGGGATAAGGCCCGAGCACCCGTTTTCCACGGCGAATATAACACATATTTTTTTTCGTTTTTTCCGTCATATCGGTTATCTTATGCTTTTAAGCTTAGCGTGCGCAGTTAGCCACACCACAGTGGCACCCAATCGGGTCACATACAACGCGGTTACAGGGTTGATATAACTGAATTATAACGAATTCTAGCACACTTTGGTTTAGGCTTTTTACGCGGATGTAGGGCGTTTGATTATGGTCGATATCATCAAAGCACAAGCGGTCACGCCCGCCGCGAAAAACACCTCAGCATTACAACTAAAAATTGGTCAAGTAGTGCTCGCCAACGTACTGGAAGCCTTACCAGAACACGTACGCCTACAAATTGGACGCCAGCAATTAAACGCCCAAACAGCGCTATTAACCCAGCAACGCGCCACCCCACCGAATGAAAATACGATTAAAACGTTCAATGTCTTACATAAGCTGACGCAAGGGCAAACACTCTCCCCCAAAGATGGGCAAGTCCTAAAACAAGCCTTACAAAGCCGACAATTCAACACACAAATTTTACAGATTATTCAACAAACCTTACAAGGCCGCCCCTTAACACAAGCCCAGCACCAAAGCATACAACAAGCGGCCAAAGCCCTACAAAATCAACACATCTTAGTCGCTGGCCAACAGATTCAGCTCAAAGTTGAAAAAGGCGGCGCTCAACCCGTGCTAAAACTCTTGACCCAAACACCCCTGCCAACGCTCTCCACCGCAGGCCCGTTAAAACAGCTACTGCCCAAACAATTACCCCTGCAAACGGTCTTATCCAGCTTAACCGCCATCGCCAAACAACCGGTACTCAACCGCCTCCCGGCCGAGGTGAAACAAGCGGTTATACAACTGTTATCTCAACTGTCTGACAAACAGGGCGTACAAACAAGCGAGGGGGTGAAACAGGCTTTACAACAGTCTGGCCTGTTTTTTGAAAGCCGCTTATTACAAACGGCGACAGCCCCACCGCGTGATTTCAAAGGCAACTTATTGGTCTTATTCTCGCTATTGAACCAGGCTTTGGCTCGTGCCAAAAACACCAACAATAAACGCTTGGACAGCTTTACACGGTCATTACACACTTTTTTACTCTCAAACAAACCCCCTTTACCCATCACCCAACCACAAGCCCAACCCCGTTTCGCCTCTTTGATTGCCAGCTTATTGTCTGCTGAGCACGTCATGAGAGCCTTACAAAAAACCACCGAAGGCGCATTGGCACGTTTACAGGTTAATCAGCTGGCCCATCACAGCGAAGACCCAGGGCTATTTTTTAACACAGAAATTCCCATTTACAATGGCAAAGAGATTGATTTATTACACATACAATTTGAAAAAAAAAGAAAAAAGGAAAAAGACCAAGAAGGAGAAGAAACCTACGCGGTTTCTCTGGCTTTGGATTTACAAGGCCTTGGCCCCATACATGCTAAAATCACGTTACAACAAGACACCCTCAACACCACATTCTGGGCTGAATCAGATGCCACCGCCGAACGCATCCGAGCCCATTTACCCCTGCTCCAAGCCAGCTTACAAAGCAGTGGTTTTGACGTACAACAACTGAGCTGCTACCAAGGCACACCGCCACCCCCGGCCACCAATGGCTCCCCTCCGATGCCGCATTTACTGGATGAACACATATGAACAAAGATGACCCCGTTAACCCCCCGGATATTGCCATCGCACTGGTCTACAATGGTGAACATGCGCCCGACGTGATTGCCAAAGGGCAAGGCAAAACAGCAGAAGACATGATTCGGCTGGCGGAAGAACACAATATCCCATTACAAGGGGACAGTGCGTTGGCTGAGTTTCTGTGCGACATTCCATTGGGGGAAGAAATTCCTGAATCGCTGTATTTGGCTGTGGCCAAAGTATTGGCGTTTGCCTATATGTTATCTGGAAAATTTGAATAAAACGATCAACAGGGCAATAAAACCACAATCAGGATCAGGATCAGACCGGCCCGACAAAACGCTGACAGATGGCAGTTTTACCCATATACTAGATATTAGGTCATAACATAGCTTGCCACAGGGTACACAGTCACCCTTAGCCTGATTTCATGATGAGTGGATCAAATGTCAAACCAACAAACGATATTGCAGACGCTGTTTCATGCCTTTACAGACAAAGCGCTGAAACCCGGTGATGCTTATTACGAGCCCTTTTTGCAAACCCAGGCATATGACCCAATTGCAGAATTAAAAGCCACCATCGATTTTTCCGAATCAGAAAGCCTGTCCTTGGTTTCAGGCCAACGCGGTACCGGAAAAAGTACTGAACTGCTACGCCTTAAAGACCTGCTGGAAAAGAGTGGTTGCATCGTCCTGCTCTCCGACATTAGAGATTATTTGTCATTAACCGAGCCAGTAGAAATTTCTGATTTCTTAATTTCAGCCTTATCTAGCTTGGCTGATTTGGCCAAACGCGATCACAACCTGGATACCATACATGAGCACTACATCACCCGAATGGCGCGTTTTTTACACCGTGATGTGAAATTTGAACCCCTGGCCATCACCGCCAAAACGGGGGATTTTGGCGCGACGCTGAAAGCCTCCTTAAGCACCGATGCCAGCTTTAAGCAAAAGCTACAAGAAGCCACAAAAGGCCATATAGGCCAGCTCGTTGAAGATGCTCAAGCATTCGTTGTGGAGCTGGTACAAGCCTTAAGAGGCAATAATCCGAATCAAAAAATCGTGTTTATCGTGGACTCCCTAGAGCAGCTGCGTGGCACAGCGAGTAACACCGAAGCGGTGTATGACAGTGTTGTGCGTTTATTCAATACTTATGGACACCACCTCAGGCTGCCACAATTACACGTGGTCATCACCGTACCCCCGTACCTGATTCCCTCTTCCCCCAACATTGCGCGTTATTTGGGCGGTAACCCGATCACCACACTGCCCAGTATCCATGTCAAACACCCGGATGGAACGAGAGACGAACACGGTTTGCAAACACTCCAAGCCATTCTGAAGCGTCGCGGAGCAGACGTATCAACGGTTTTTCCTGACGCACTGATTGAAACACTGGCCCAAGCGAGTGGCGGTGATCTCCGGGATTTTTTCCGGTTAACCCGACACACACTGATCAAAGCTTCAACTAAATCACCAATACAAATCCCCGTTGCCGCCAACTTGATTGAGCAGTCTCTGGATGGCTTGCGCCAGGAAATGCTGCCGATTGCGAATGATGATGTGCAATGGCTGGCAAAAATCACACAAAACAAAGGTGCTGAGTTACCCAGCATGGAAAACTTACCCAAACTGGCCCGCTTTTTTGATGGCAATCTGGTCATCAATTATAAAAATGGTAAGGATTGGTACGATGTTCACCCTTTGATCCGGGATTACATATTGTCACGTAATGCCATTTTAGCACCCGATTAAACATGCTCATACTCAACAATGCCGGAGAACAATTTTGGTTGGAATTTCACCAACACGTCACCTGGTCAACCGATTTTTCCCTGATTTTCCTTTTTTCATCCGATGCGCGCATTGTCAACGAAATCAAAGCCCGGTTACGCGAAACCCTCCAAAAACAAGCCAAACAACTGGACGAATACGCGCTGACATCCTCACCCGAGTGGTTAAACCAAACACTAACCTCACTCCTCCAGCCCGAAACCAAGACCGAGCCCGTTGAACGGGCTGTCTGGTTAGGTTTCCATTATCCCTTTGATGATACTGCGCTAGAACAATATCGCGCACTGCTGATCCGCCTGAACGAACGCCGAGAGTCGCTCAGGCAGGCTCAACCACATTCAATGATCATCATATTGCCGGAAAGTTTTCATGGCCAATGCCATGCGCTGGTACCGGATCTTTGGGCCATTCGGACCTGGAGCTTTACCCTCACTCAAAACCACGTCGCCACACAACCCATACCACAGCGATTTCCTTTAAATGATTTTCAACAAGGCATTGTCGATGAATGGCATCGACTTGAAGCATTGGGTATTCAGGGAGGGGCGTACAGGGTCGCTATCAGTCGTGCTTCTGACGCCTTTTTACGCGCGGGGTGGCTTGTGGATGCGGCTAAAACGGCAGACATCAATGTCGCTGAAGCGCGCAAGATAGCGCCGTCAGGAACGCCATCTGCTGACAGAAACCTCAGTATCGCGCTGAATACGTTAGGCGATGCAGTCCAACAACAAGGCCGCTGGCAGGAAGCCGAACAAGCGTTTAGTGAAAGCCTGCGTATTGCGCGACACGCATTGATGCATGACAACAAAAATCCTGAAACACGCCATCATTTGAGTGCTTGTTTGCTCAGGATGGGTGACATTGCCCAACAGCAAAACCATTGGCAAGCGGCCGAACACGCGTTTTCTGAAAACCTGGATACAGTACGGGGCTTGTTAACCGATGAGGGTGAAACGGATGAGACGTTACGCCATGTCAGCACCGCTCTCGATAAAACCGGTGGCATTGCCCAGCAACAAGAACGATGGCAAGAAGCGGAACAAGCTTTTGCTGAAAGCCTTCAAATCCGACGACGTTTGTGGCAACGGGTGGGTGAAACGCCCGAAGTGTTACGCGACTTAAGCACAATGTTAGAAAAAGTAGGGGACATCGCCCATCAACAAAGTCGTTGGCAGGAGGCCAAACAGGCCTTTTCTGACAGCTTGCAGATACGTCAACGATTGCGCCAACGTATCGGTGAAACCCCGGAGACACTACGCGACTTAAGTCGCGTTTTACAAAAAGTCGAGGATATCGCCAAGCAAAGTCAGGCAACGTCGGAACACCGTCCAATATCGCTAATCACCGCGCTCAGACCCCAGTTAACCCAAAATCTACTACGGTATTTACAGCAAGGTCGCTCACTCAATCTCATTGGTTCAGACGGCCAAGGATGTGGGCGTTTACTGGCTGATTTGCGTGAAGTGGCACTCGTACAAGATGCCCTGGTATTGCACGCAGACATGAGCCAACATGCCCGCAGTTACAACACCTTATGGGCAACACTTTGGCAACAATGCCACCTGACAAACAATACAAAACCGAAAAATAGGGCCGATGTTGCCCATACTGTTACCCATGCGTTAACCGCAGAAAAACGCCCCGTCTGGTTATTACTGCATCGGTTTGATACATTACACGCCAACGCTTCCGTCGACCCCCTGTATAACCAAAATTTTTTAAATTTCCTAAATGCATTGCTCAACAAACCAGGCAATTCACTGTTAATCACAACAAAAAATATAAAAATTGAACACCTATTTTTAACTTACGACAAACAAAACAACCTATCACCATTGGAAATGGAACACACCTGGTTACCGCCTTTAGGGCGGGATGAAATCATGGCTGAATTACAGCGTGAGTTACCTTATTTGAAGCCGGATGACATCGAACATTTGATCCAAGTCACACGGCTGCATCCAGCTAGCTATACATTTTTACGTTTTTTGATGGACAATTTAGCTGCAAATGTGGATGTAGAACTTGTGCTATCGGAACGATTGATCAAATGGCAGAAGAATTTTAATCGGTTAGAATGCCTGAGTAATCGCCATTGGAACCGGTTTTTGCGCTTGACTCAAAAGATAAAAGTCGGGTTATTGACCCTTGTGGGTAAATAGTCACCGTCACTACATCTCTCCCTCCATTTGAAACGGGTTGCGCTGCCAACATGATTACCCGATCATTTTTTCTATGTTTTTATTGTGATAGGTAACTTTTTCCCCCGCCACTGACAGGATTTTTTCTTTAATTAACGCATTCAAAACACCCTCCACTATTTCCGGTGTTTCCTTGAATTTATTTTTAATGCTGTTACGCAGCGTTGCTTTTTTGGCTGGCCGAGCTTTCGTATGCGCCGCAAGCTGTGCACAGTATTGCTGCATGGGTGACGCATCGAGATCCTGTTCCGGCTGTTTCTGTTTTTTGGTTTTGTTGACGCCCACTCGCTCTGCGGTACAGCCTTGACTCACCAACAAATGCACAACATGATCTAAATCCGTATCATTTGAAATAATGGTAAAATGCGCTTTTTTTTGACATTGCTGCATTAACGCACCGGCAAAAAAACACAACCCAAAATCGGCTGAATTTTTGCCGATGCTGTCCATTTTAAAAATGCTTAACTTACCCTCAACAACGCTTGCACTTAACGGCACCAACCAATCCAGTGGAATTTTAGCCCCTGTTTTTGCATAACAGATAATCACTTGTGAATAGTGCGATAAATGCGCCTGTAGCTGGAGAATCTGACTCGGGCAATTTTCTAAATCAATCAATAAAATTTTCGGTATGACATGCTCATTCATAGTAAAACAGTGACCTCTCTATGGCTCAGAATAGTCGTTCGATTCTTCCTCTTCACCTTCCCAGTCATATTTTTTCTCTATCGGTTTTGGCTCGACTGATTTTAGAAAAAAAGCCAAAATCAAGCCCCAGAGTGCACCAAAAAAATGTAATTCGTAAGAGATGCTGGGGTCATGCGGGAAAATTGTCCAAATCATACTGCCATATAAAAAAAAGGTAATCATCGCAAACGCCATGGATAGATTATCTCGCCGTAATAACCCCATGGTAAAGATAAAAAACATCAAACCATGGGTCAACCCACTGGCACCAATATGGTGATAATCTCGTGCCAATAACCACACACTCAAACCAGATCCAACATATAACCCGACCCAGGCTATTTTGGCCGTTTTTGGGTAACCATAACCTAACAATGTACCCAGAATGAGTAAGGGGGGTGTATTCGAGATTAAATGCGGCCACGTGCTGTGAATCAAAGGTGCACTGAAGATGCCGAAAAAGCCCGCCAAGGTGTGGGGGTACAACCCAAACGAGGCAAAATCAAGCCCCAACCCTGTTTCAATTATTTTCACACACCACAAGATGGCAACGAAGCCTAAGCTGCGATATAGCGCTGATTTCATGCTTCTGCAAATAACTCAGGATACACGGTGTCGGCAGCAAACACCGGCCCATCCACACACACACGTTTCATCGCCACTTGCCCGTGTGTGGTAATCGGTACTGTGCAACCTGCGCAGCCCCCCACCCCACAAGCCATATATTCTTCTAAAGAAAGCTGGGTCGGTATTTGATAACGCGCCGCCAGTTGAGCAACCGCTTCTAACATCGGTGTTGGGCCGCAGGCATATAACGTCGTTTGCGCGCGTTCTGCCTCAGGAATATTGTCGATTCCATAAGCGGCCAGTGCCGTAATATAGCCTTGAAAACACCCAGCAAAGGTTTGCAAGCTGGCCAAGCGGCTGGCAATGCCCCAATCTTCAAATAAAGGCATGGCGGCAATCACCCCTTCCGGCCAGTTCGGTAATAAAAATTTGGAGGGCTGCGGGCGAAACGGAAACGGAACTTCTGAACCGAGTAACACCAACGTTTGTTTGGCTTTTTTCTGCTGATATAAGGTTTCAGCCAAATTGATCATGGGCGGCATACCGACCCCGCCCCCGATCAAGATGTGGTGTTGGGTGTTATCTGAGAGTTCGAATGGTGTACCAATTGGCGCAATCATACTGAGATGCTCGCCCACCTGACGTTCACACAAATGCTGCGTGCCGGTGCCCACCACTTTGTATAAAAAGTCCACCCAGCCTTGAGCCGGGCTCGTTCGCATAATGGAAATGGGTCGCCGCATGGGTTGTAACGGGTGACAGGTTATGTGCGCAAATTGCCCAGGTTTCGCTGCATTCGCGCATTTCGGCGCTTGCAGGCGCACAATCCATTGATCCCCAGCAAACGCATCATGAGATAAAATTTCAGCATCTTCGTAAAACATAAGACTCCCATTGACAACAAAATGTATTATTTTCATGGCCGTGAATTTGGAAAAATTGTCTTTCAAGCACCCGGCTTAGCCTTATCCCCACTCACGTGGAGAACACTTACGCTGCCGCGTTAAGTTTGTCAATACAAACTTCTTTTTGTATACTATTACAGACACCCAATGCCCAACAAATCACGGATCACAGCATGTCAGAAGCAGCAACAACCTTAAAAATTATTGATGAACTCAAGCGGGGCGGTTTTACTGATGATCAAGCAAGAAGTGTTGTGATTGCCATTGGCGAGTACCGCGACAATCAATTGGCAACCAAGGAAGATTTTGCCCGTTTAGAATTGAAAACGGCTGAAATACGAGTAGCAACAAAGGAAGATTTTGCCCATTTAGAATTGAAAACGGCTGAAATCCGAGTAGCAACGAAGGAGGATTTTGCCCATTTAGAATTAAAAACGGCTGAAATACGAACAGAACAAGAAAAAATGAAAGGCAGTATTGCAACAGAACAGGAAGAAATAAAAGGCAAGATTGCATCCGTCAATCAGCACCTAACCAACTGGGAAACCAGTACAACCGAAAAATTTTCGCACCTAGAGAGCGCATTCAAAAAAGATATGCAATCCATGGAATACCGCCTTATCATCAAACTGGGTGTCTTTTTTGTCATTGCGATCAGCGTGACACTGGCCATTGCAAGATTGCTCTAACGCTTAATCCACAGGTCGCGTATAAACCAACTGCCCACCGAAAAACGTGTGGGTCACCCGCCCCTTCAGCGACCAATCTAAAAAAGGCGAATTCAGGCCTTTACTCAATAATCGCTCAGGCGCTAAACACCAGTCGATAGCCGGATCAATCACACAGATATTGGCCGGGCTGCCAACCGAGAGTTGCCCTAGATTTGAGCCCAGTATGCGCGCTGGCTGCGCGGTAATCGTGGCAATGGCCTGGCTTAAACTTAACACCCCCTCCTCCGCCAAACGCAACACCAAGGGCAAAAAAGCATCCATGGTTGACGCACCCGGTATGGTGGCTTCAAAAGGGGCCAATTTTGCATCGTCGGGTAGGGGGTTATGGTCTGAACAAATCGCTTGGATGCATCCACTGCGTAAACCTGCGCGCAACCCTTGTTGGTCTTCCAAGGTTCTTAAGGGCGGCTGTAAGTGGCAGTTACTGTTAAACTCCACCACATCTTCATCACTTAAAAATAAATGGCTGATGGTGACACTGGCACTGACATCCAAGCCATGGTCTTGCGCTTGTTGAATTAACGCCAAAGCTTTGCGGCTGCTTAAGTGACAAAAATGCGCTTTAACCCCCGTTTGTTCAACCAAAGCCAAATCTCGGCTCACCGCAATACATTCGGCGGCATCGGGAATCGCGGGTAACCCCAAGCGCGTACTGACCGCGCCTTCATGCATCACCCCTTGGGCCGCGAGTGATTCCTCTTCGGCGTGTAAAAACACGGTTAAATCATGACTGGCCGCATATTCAAGCGCACGGCGTAAAATTAACGCGTTACCAATGCTGGCGCGTGCATTACTGATAAAACGACAACCGGAGGTTTTTAACGCCGCCATTTCACTCAGCTGCTGGCCTTTCAAACCTTTGGTGAGCGCACCAATGGGGAATATATTGAGTTTTCCATTTTCGCTGGAACAGCGTTGAATCATTTCAATTAATGCGGGCGAGTCGGTGATTGGGGTTCGGTCTGGGGGCGCACATAAGGTGGTGATGCCGGTCGCAATCGCCGCATTGACTTCACTGTCGATGGTGGATTTATCGTGCAGGCTGGGTTCTTGTAAACGCCCCCACAAATCAATCAACCCAGGGCACACCAGCCGCCCCTGTACGTCAATCACTTGATCCGGGGTAAACCCAGGCGGTGCCACACCAAGCGCTTGCACAACGCCATCCGCCATGTGCACATCAACCACCTGATCCAGCCCATTCGCCGGATCAATCACGCGCCCTTGGCGTAACGTATAGTTCATGCGTAAACTCCGGCTTGTTGGTCATGTGCTTGAATCGCCATCGACATCACCGCCATGCGCACGGCAATGCCGTTGGTAACTTGCTGTAGAATCACCGAGTGCACGCCGTCCGCAACATCTGAGTCCATTTCCACCCCCCGATTAATCGGGCCAGGGTGCATCACGGTGACATCCGCTTTGGCCACGGCCAATTTGCGACTGGTTAACCCATACAACCGAAAGTATTCTTCTTCACTCGGCAGTAACGCACTACTCATGCGTTCTTTTTGTAGGCGCAGCATGATCACAACGTCGACATCTTCTAGGCCTTTTTCCAGTTGATGAAAAACCTGCACGCCGAGGGAGGCCGCTTGCGCGGGTAATAACGTCCGAGGTGCAATCACGCGGACATTCGCCCCCAAGGTGTTGAAGGCGTGGATTTGCGAGCGCGCCACTCTGGAGTGCAAGATATCCCCAACAATGGCAATGTTCAAACCCTGAAAACGTTGCTTCACCTGACGAATGGTAAACGCATCCAGCATCGCTTGTGTGGGGTGCGCATGTTGTCCATCACCGGCATTCAATACGCTGATGTGCGGGGCCACATGCTGAGCAATGAAGTGCGCCGCACCACTCATGGCGTGTCGCACCACAAACATATCACACTGCATGGCTTCTAAATTGCGCAACGTATCCAATAGCGACTCGCCTTTATTGGTTGCTGACGTGCTAATATTAACGTTTAAAACATCCGCAGAGAGCCTTTTTGCGGCGAGCTCAAAGGTGGTTCGAGTACGGGTACTGGCTTCAAAAAATAGATTAACAATGGTTTTTCCCCGCAGAATGGGGACTTTTTTAACACTTTGATCCGCCACGGTTGAAAAGGATTCCGCATTATCTAAAATTTTGGTTAAGAGGGTTTGGGGTAAACCTTCGACATCTAAAAAGTGTCGCAGTGAGCCGTCTTCTCTCAGTTGTAGTTTCCGTTGGAATTGACCAGAGCGTTGCATTGTCGGTTCCTTACGTAACAGGCGGGGTAAACTGGCGGCGATTATAAAAGGATTTGCACAAAGGTGCACGCCTTTTGGTAGGCGTGGGCTCAGCTTTACGCTATTTTTAAACAGAGACATTCACGAATAGGAATCAACAATATGTGGCAAACATGGTTAAACGTGGTCGGGGTCAGCTTGTTGCTGATCAGTGGCACCGCACACAGCGCATACCGTTGCATCAAAGACGGGCAAACATATTTCAGTGACCGACAGTGCGGCGGTGAGCAACAAAAAATCACCATTCGCGCCGACAAACCCGCCACCAATGATGGCGAAACGTCACTACAACGCACCAAACGTTACTTGGAAGCTTTGGCCGATGAGAGGGCGTTTGAGCAAAAAAAGAAAAAGGTGGCCGCAGAGCACAAACAAAAACTAGCGAAACACAAACAATCCTGCACCAACGCACGCATCTCCCTGAAAACGTATCAAGAAGGTGGGCGGCTTTATTACAAAACCGACGATGGTGGCAGAGATTATATTGATGAAGAAACGCGCTTAGATGCCATCAAAAAATTACAGCGAGACATTAAGACCAAATGCAGAGGCACTTGACCTGATCACACATTAACCCCGGATTTCTTTGATCACCGGGGTAAAGCGCTTGAGTTTGGCTTTGGCTTGCTCAACTTGTTGGCGCTGGGCATAGGGGCCAATCTGTACCCGGTGCCACCGCTGCTGTTGGTGTATGACACTTTCAACACGCGTATTAAAATAATTATTTAAGAGTAACTCTGCCCGCAAACTTTCGGCCTCTGCGGATTTTTTGAACGACCCCAACTGCAAAACATAACCTTTAATTTTAGGCCTATGGGCGGTCGGTGTCACACGGGGTTTAACCGGCCGATGTGGCGTTGCAACGCGATCAATGGCGGCGATTCGCCCTTCTTGCTCTTCCAAAATGGTGTAAAACTCAAACGTGGTTTTATCCACGGGTTTCGGTGGTTTGACGGGGTTTTTCGGCGCAATGGTGGCGACCACGGGTGGCGACTGGCTCGCATAATGCGCGATGGACGGCGTACTCTGCGTGAAATAGAGGTAACCGAGGAAGGATAAAAACACGCCACTGAATAAGCCGGTGGTAAACGGCATTAAAGGCGATGCGGGTGGTTTTTCAGCCCTGGGGCTTTGTTTATAATCAGGTTTAGCCATTTAAACGGGAATCTCGTATGCACTCTCTGCATTGTAGCCTAGTCATCTAACCGAGACTACCCGCGCATGCATCATTTTTGCCGATAGGCACCCATTGCCGCTTCAGCTTGGCTGGCGACCAATAAGGCTTCCGGTACGCGTTGACGGATGGCCGCTGGTAATTGCGTGAGAATCCCCGGCACCGCCCTGACACTGACCCATAATAAGTTAAGCTTGAGGTTCATATCCAAATACATCACATCTTTTTCGAACATCGCGGCAACGGCTTGGATTTCAGCTAGAATTTGATTGAGCTGATGGGCCGGACGATCCCTCAATTTTGGAATGATCATCATAAAATCAGACAGCGGCTTGCCATTCTCATCCCGCTTAGGAATGCGATCAATTAAGGGCGTTGAAGGTAGGATCGCGTGAGTAACAGAAAGTTGTGTTTTCATTTACCTAACCTTTTTTTTGGGCTCTATCACAAGATTAGAAGGTTAGCCGACAGATGTAAATGGAGGGAGGCATGTTTTGGTCGTGAAGCGGACGCAAATTACTGAGGATTTTTCCGGGCGCAAAAACCTAGATAAGATCAAACGACGCTTCTTAGGCATCGCAAAACAGCGCATGACCCTAACGCAAGAGTCATTAACGCATCGACAAAACGCTTTTTTCGAGATATTACCGCTATTATTTCACCTCAACCACCCTTTGTTACCGGGTTATATTAACAGCGATGTACCCGCTGGCATTCCCGATTACACGCCTGGCAAGCTGGCATTACAGCAAGCCAAAAAATGTGCTCGAAGTTTTCAGTTCAAGCGCCAAGCCTGCCGTACTTATCCAATTTATTCACTCTTCGTGATGGGCAGCGCGGGCACCATTGCATATTCCAAACAAAGTGATTTTGACATTTGGTTGTGTCATGACCCCGCCATACAAACCGATCCGCTGGATCATTTAGCCGCCAAAAGCCAGGCCATTGAAGCCTGGGCGACCACGCTGGGGTTGGAAATTCATTTTTTTCTGATCAATGCAGAACGTTTTCGCGCCGGGGATAATTTAGATTTATCCGCTGAAAGCAGCGGTAATACCTTACACCATTTGTTATTAGAAGAATTTTACCGCACCGGCATGTGGATTGCGGGGCGCGTCCCCATCTGGTGGTTTGTGCCGCCAGCACATGATCATGAGTACACCCGTTATGTCGACATGTTATTGCAAAAACGCTTTATCGACGCACGGGATGTGTTTGATGTCGGTGGTTTAGAGCACGTCGATGCCAAAGAATTTTTTAGCGGTGCCTTATGGCAGCTGTATAAAGGCATGGATTCCCCGTATAAATCCATGTTAAAAATTATGTTGATGGAAGTGTATGCGGCAGAGTACCCCAACCCCGATTGGCTCAGTCACCGTTTCAAACAAGCCGTGTATGCTGGAGACATCACCAACATCATGGATATAGACCCGTATGTCACCATGCTGACCAAGTTGGAACAGTTCTTCTCGACCCACAATGAAGCCGAACGCATACGTTTATTGCGGGAGTCTTTTTATTTTAAAGTGAACGAACCGTTGAGCCAGCGCCGACCGGTCACCACCCAAGTCATCGTCATGCAAACGTTAACCCAACGCTGGCAATGGGATGAAGCCAAACTCAAAGTGTTGGATCGCCGACGTGCGTGGAAAATTGGCCAAGTCAAAACCGAGCGCAAACGTTTATCCACGGAGTTTTCCCGCTGTTACCGCGAGCTCAGCCAATTTGCGCAAACCCAAGGCTGCCAAGATTTAATGAGCTCACAGGATTTGCATATTTTGGGGCGTAAATTATACGCCGTGATGGATCGCCGCCCGAGTAAAATCGAAACCGTTAACTTGGGCATTTCTGACGATATGGCAGAAGCCAAATTAACCATTCAGCAGCAGAAAGCCCCGGATCAAATTATCTGGTCCGTCTATACCGGGGATTGGGAAGCCAGCGCACTGAACACCAGTAACATCCGGCCCATCCATCAAAACCGTCAATTTTTAGAGCTGTTGGTGTGGTGCCAAGTGAATGGCATCGTCGACCAAAAAACGCACTTTCAATTACACGTTTTGAAAGATGCCATTGGCACAGATGAATTCCACCTCCTGTTAAAAGCCATACACAAAGCCTTTGAAATCAAATTCACCAAACCGGACATTCTGGACTTTGCCGTGCCAGCCCGGCTCACGCAAGCGCTGTTATTTATCAACATCGGGCTTGACCCATTCGAAGATTTAAGCCGCCAAGGTGCCCACCTCATCAGCAGCCGCACCGATGCCTTATGTTATGGCGGCGTTTGGGTCAACCTGGCCATTACATTTGATTGGGTCGTGCGCAATAACTGGCAAGAAGTGTTTGTCCGCCGCTTTGTGGACATTGAAGGCTTGCTCATCTGTCTATGTGATTATTTACACTATACGCAATATACTGATCAACCCTTACCCGAGATCCAAGCCTATAGTTACTCCTCTTTACGTGGCCCTTCTATCGCGCAACGGATTCAACAACTATTTACCGATGTGCAAGCGGCGTTTTTTGCTTGGCGCACAACACCGGGTTGGTATGTGCTGCAAGCGGAACGGCATTTTTATGTTGTCTACCAAACAGACAATACCTTTCAGCACCAGATGATCCCCGACAGTGAAAGTTTGATCACTTTTCTCGGCGATCCCCGCAGTGCTTTTATCCCCTGCATGATTGATCCTTACGCCTTACAAAACTCGGCTTTAAAAGTTATTTACCCGGCCAATCGAGCCCACCGGATACAAGTGTTTTTTCAGATCGATGGAAAATACGTACACGTGTATGTGTTGGATGAAAAAGGCGCTTTGTTTGAACAAACCTTACTTTATCAAGGCGAACAACGCTTATTAAGCCAATACGACAGCTTTTTATCCACCGTTGACGCCCGTCGGCATTTGTATGTTGAGGGGCAAGCCGTGTTAGAGGGCGAGATTGAATATTATTTAATTCAGCGAGACAACGGGGACAACAAGCTTGAGCCCCGCCGCTTGCATACCCAACCGAATACACGTTTTTACGATGTCAAAGTCATGGCTGAAACCACCCATGGCCACGTTGATTACACCATCTATTGCAACGCAGAAGAATTCTCCTCCTTGGATCATGGGGATCAGATTTTTCAACGGGTTGCCCAACACATTCTGGCGTGTCGGGCGACCGGGGAACGTTACCCGATTTACGTCACCGATATTGATGTTTCTCCCGATTTATTGGGTGTAGAGCACCAACAAATGCACGCCGTTAATTACTTAAAGTACAAGAAAAAAATTGAGCGAAAGCTGAATCAAACGATCCGCAACAGCCAAATCAAGCCACCACCGTAGAAAGCACAAAGGCGTCTTGTCGCCACCCCACGTTGGTGATACGCTGCTATTTTTAACTGGGGGTTGGATGTATGCGTTTTTCCTACTTGGCCATGTTTTATATTATCCTATGTCAGCCAACTTATGCGTTTGACCTGCCTGGCGAAACGCCTTCTCGCCACAATTACACAGAGGCACCGGCTTGGAAAGAGTCCGACAACACCCTACCGGCTTATCCCGATGAAGACACCCTACTCAAGTTACCCATTGAACACACACAGGCTTTCGAATACTTTATTGACCCGGCCTCGATCAGTGTGGGGGACGATGATGTGGTGCGTTACCTGATTTTATTGCGCTCCCGCACCGGTTCAAAAAATGTCTTTTTTGAAGGCATTCGATGTGAAACACAAGAATATAAGAGTTATGCTTTTGCCACCGGTCAACAACTCCATCGTTTACAGAGTGCCCGCTGGCGCTTGGCCAGCACCTCTGGCTCGCAACGGTATCGACACGAATTGATGAAATATTTTTTATGTGACAGTGGTAGCCCATTATCATACGACACCATTATGCGACGCCTGCGTTTAGAAGAAAGCGGTGTACATGACCCTTCGGACATTTTTTTATAACCTGCATCAACAAAATAATAACCTTGTGCTTAATAAAACATGATGAAAAACGAATACGATGCGGCCTCGATTGAGGTGTTAACAGGCCTTGAGCCGGTCAGAAAACGGCCAGGCATGTACACCAATACCACCAACCCCAATCACTTGGCCCAAGAAGTCATCGACAACAGCGTCGATGAAGCCATTGCCGGGTTTGCCACGCAAATAGACATCACCTTATACAAGGACGGGTCCCTGCAATGCCAAGATAATGGCCGGGGTATGCCCACCGACATCCACCCCAAAGAAAAAATCCCAGGGGTTGAAGTCATCCTCACCAAATTACACGCTGGGGGCAAATTCTCGAATAAAAACTACCAATTTTCAGGCGGCTTACATGGGGTTGGCGTCTCCGTGGTGAATGCACTCTCCCAACGTTTAGAAATACGCATCAAACGCGGAGGCTCTGAATATGAAATGGCCTATGAACAAGGGTATAAAGCCTCAGATTTATCTGTCATTGGCAAAGTTGGGCGACAAAACAGCGGCACCAGCATTCATTTTTGGCCGGAAAAAAAATATTTTGACAGCCCAAAATTTTCGGTTCAAGACTTAAAACATGTCCTCCGCGCCAAAGCCGTTTTATGCCCCGGTTTGCGTGTGAATTTTACGAATGAAAGCCTCGCAGAGCACATCGAATGGTATTACGAAGATGGCTTAAAAAACTACCTACTGGATGCCTTGAATGGCTTGGAGATTCTACCAGACCCGCCCTTTATCGGCACCCGGACTGCCGAGGATGAGCAAGAATCGGTTGACTGGGCCGTATTATGGTTACCCGAAGGGGGCGAGGCCATTACCGAAAGTTACGTTAACTTAATCCCCACCATGCAAGGCGGCACACACGTGAACGGTTTACGCACAGGGCTGACTGATGCTGTGCGCGAGTTTTGCGAATTTAGAAATTTATTGCCCCGTGGGGTCAAACTCGCCCCGGATGATGTCTGGAATAAATGCTGCTTTATCTTATCCATCAAACTACAAGACCCCCAATTTTCAGGACAAACCAAAGAACGCTTATCCTCCAGGGCTTGCGCCAGTTTTGTCGCCGGCATCATCAAAGACACCTTCAGTCTGTGGCTCAATCAACACACCGAATTTGGCGAACGCATCGCTGACCTGGCGATTCAAAAAGCACAAATACGCTTACGCGCGGGCAAAACCGTGGTGCGCAAAAAAGTCACCTCCGGCCCAGCCTTACCTGGCAAACTGGCCGAATGCACCTCACAAGACGTTGAACGCACAGAACTGTTTTTGGTGGAAGGGGATTCTGCTGGCGGCTCCGCCAAACAAGCCAGAGACCGGAAATTTCAAGCGATTATGCCGCTGCGAGGTAAAATATTGAATACTTGGGAAGTCGACTCCTCCATGGTCTTGGCCTCACAAGAAGTGCACGATATCTCCATTGCCATTGGTGTCGCGCCGGACTCCAAAGATGTCTCCGGTTTACGGTATGGCAAAATTTGCATCCTCGCCGATGCAGACTCCGATGGTGCCCACATTGCCACCTTACTGTGCGCCTTATTTTTAAAACACTTCCGGCCTTTAGTCGCCGCAGGGCACGTTTATATTGCGATGCCGCCTTTATTTCGCATCGATATCGGCAAAGACAAATATTATGCCGTAGATGAACAAGAACGGGATGGCATCATCGCCCGTTTACAGGCAGAAAAACGCAAAGGGGTACCGGTGACCACCCGTTTTAAAGGCCTCGGTGAGATGGATCCGATGCAACTCAGAGTCACCAGCATCGCACCCGATAGCCGCAGTATGCTGCGCATCACCATTGAAGCCGATGACGACTCAGACAATTTAATGGATATGCTGATGGCCAAGAAACGCGCCAGTGACCGTAAGACCTGGTTAGAATCTTATGGTGATTTAGCAGAAACATAGGGAACATAATATGGCCGCCATAATTGATAGCGAAGGGGTCGAAAACAAACCCTTAACCGCCTACGCAGAAAAAGCCTACTTGAACTACGCCATGTACGTGATTCAGGATCGCGCATTACCGCATATTGGCGACGGCTTAAAACCCGTACAACGCCGCATTATTTACGCCATGTCACAACTCAGTTTGAGCCACACATCCAAACCCAAAAAATCCGCTCGCACGGTTGGTGACACCCTCGGCAAATACCACCCGCATGGCGATTCGGCGTGTTATGAAGCCATGGTTCTCATGGCGCAAGCGTTCTCCTTTCGTTACCCCATTGTGGATGGACACGGCAACTGGGGCTCCCCTGACGACCCCAAATCTTTCGCCGCAATGCGTTACACAGAAGCCCGCCTGGCCGAATATGCACGTGTCTTATTACAAGAACTGAGCCTCGGTGCGGTCGACTGGATTCCCACCTATGATGGCTCACATGATGAACCCAAAGTCATGCCAGCCCGGCTCCCCAATTTACTCTTAAATGGCGTCAGTGGCATCGCGGTTGGCATGGCCACCGACATGCCGCCGCATAATCTAAACGAAGTCGTGCGGGCCTGTATTCAATTAATCGATAAACCGTTATCCGACCTTGAAGACATTATGGCGTTCATTCAGGGGCCAGATTACCCAACCGATGCCATGATTATCAGCCCCCGAGCAGACATCCAAAAAGCCTATGAGTCAGGCCATGGTTCCATCCGTATGCGAGCACGTTACCAATTAGAAGGCTCGGACATTGTCATCACCGCCTTACCGCATCAAGTATCCGGGAGTAAAGTCCAAGAACAAGTCGCCGCACAAATGCTCGCCAAAAAACTCCCCATGGTTGACAACATCCAAGATGAATCCGACCACGAAAACCCAACCCGCCTGGTGATTTATCCTCGCGCCTCTATCGATGTTGAGCAATTGATGCTGCATTTATTTGCCTCCACCGATCTAGAACGAAGTTATCGGGTTAATTTTAACGTCATCGGTTTGGATGGCCGACCACAAGTCAAAAATTTGCTCACCATCCTCAATGAATGGTTGGTCTTTCGCACGGATATGGTGCGAAAACGCACACAACACCGCTTACAAAATATACTGGATGCCTTACATATTTTAGAAGGCAAGTTAATCGCCTTTCTAAACATTGATGAAGTCATTGCCATCATCCGCCGTGAAGATGAACCCAAACCGGTATTAATGGCCAGATTCGGGCTCAGCGACATTCAAGCGGAATCTATTCTGAACCTCAAACTGCGGCACTTGGCAAAATTGGAAGAGATGAAAATCAAAGCCGAACAAGCCGAGTTAGAAAAAGAACGCAGCGAACTGGAGCGTTTATTAAGCTCACCACAACGCATGAAAACATTAATCAAAAAAGAGCTGCGTGAAGATGCCAAAAAATATGGCGATGAGCGCCGTTCAGAACTGTCGCGTGTACAAGCCGCGAACATCATTGACCAAGCGAGTTTAATCCCCAGTGAAGCCGTCAGCGTGATTTTATCGGAAAAAGGTTGGATTCGCGCCGCCAAAGGTCACGACATCGACCCCACCACCTTATCGTATAAATCCGGCGACCAATTCCTCGCCTGTGTGAAAACCAAAAGCAACCAACACGTAGCCGTTCTGGACTCCAGCGGACGCGCCTATGCCTTAGTCGCGCACTCACTGCCCAGCGCCAGGGGCCAAGGCGAACCCTTAACGGGCCGCTTAAGCCCACCACCGGGCACAACATTTGTTGCGTTATTATCCATTGAAAGCTCAATCACCTACTTATTTTTTTCCTCCGCAGGGTATGGCTTTTGCAGCAAAGCCAACAGTTTATTAACCAAAAACAAAGCCGGTAAAGCCCTATTAAGCGTACCCAGCGGCGCAAAAGTCATGCAACCCCTGATCATTCCAGCAGAAACCACCCTACAAGTCGCCATCGCAACCAATGAAGGCCGCCTGCTCATCTTCCCCCTCGCCGACCTACCGGAATTGAGCAAAGGTAAAGGCAATAAAATGATCAGCATACCCGCCTCGCGCGTCGCCAGTGGAGAAGAGTATGTGACTGCGATGACCTTATTACGGCCTGAAGATGCCTTGATGGTGTATGCCGGTAAACGGCACACCATGATTCGCGCATCGGATCAAATACACTACCAAGGTGAACGCGGTCGGCGTGGCAATAAACTGCCTCGGGGCTATCAAAAAGTTCACCGTATGACGGTTTAACCCCTCACCCTGCTTGCTAACGATGCGTACCTTGTTGGTGCTCCATGAAAAAAAATGGCGAAGCATTGAATCAAGTTGTTCACAAATAGACAGTTGATAGCGCAGTTTCGCGCCCAATGTTAGGCCCGCCAATACGCACATCAACACACCCCACGCACCAAAAATAAAAGACTGATAATATTCGAATACCTCTGTATTTATTAAATTAATATTCATTTGAAATAGTTGTCTCAATATTGCTATATTTCAAGAATAATCCTATGCTTTTTTTCATAAATAAAGATATCTGTTAGATGTCAATATCAGCCTTATTCACATTCCCGATGGGTGGACGTAGAGAGATAATATGAGTGCTTTTAAAACAGAAACACCCAACCTTAAATTTAATCATTTAGCTGAAAACCAACAGTCCGCCGTCAAAAAATTAGCCTGCAAAATTCACAGCCTTTTATCCAAAGATAGAAATGAGACACTCATTACAGACCGAGTCATGTTTCTTTCAGGCAAGCGGGGAACGGGGAAAACCTCTGTCCTAAAAGCCCTTCAAAACACCATTGAAAGTAACCAAAAAGAAACCTACAACTCCGATGAATTACAAAATTTGGTGAATGAAAAACAAAACCTGATCTGGCTAGAATTACTAGATTTAGACCCGCTCCCAAGCACCAGCAATCTTCTCGTCTCGATATTACTGCGCATACAAACTGCAATTGGACGATGCAGCCAACAATCCAGAGGTATGTTAGACCCTTGCACTGAAAAAGAAGAAATTGCCAATGAAATTAGACGATTAGTGACGGACTTCACCATTGCTTGGGAGGGAAACTTACAGTCTAGACAAGGCAATATTGACCCCGATACGTTCGCACTGGAAGTCCGCCGAGCAGAGTCCGCAAGGCTTAAAATGTATGATTTATTTTCAAACTTATTAAACAAAGTAAGGGATCATATAAAAACAATGAACCAGTATGAAACAGATGACGGCAATGCGAACCGAATACTGTTTGTACTACCGGTTGATGATTTTGACCTCAACCCTAAGTTATCATTAGAGCTATTAAAATTAATTCGTATGATTTCAGTGCCTGGATTTTGCACGTTATTATCTGGCGATTTAGAAATTGCAGAAGAAATGTTTGACCAAAAAGTCGCCGGTGACTTATAGCTAATTTCACATGACTTCATACTAGAAATAGAGGAATTTAGCTGTCTTCAACCCAAAAGTCTTCTTCTTTTTTGTTAATTTTACACACTAAATCTTTGCATGTCTTTCCTGTTACTTTTTCAAATCCTTCTTCAAGTAATATCAAAACTTTTTTCATGGTGCAGTCATTATGTCGAGCAACATGATTTTTTACAACTGCCCAGCATGTTTCAATAGGTTGTAATTCAGGGTGATAAGGAGGTGTCCGCAAAATAGAGTGGCCATTTCTGCTCGCAATACTATCAATTAAGAATTCAGGCTTTGGTGCCAAGCGCGAACACAAATCAAAAAGCTCTGATTTCAGCATGTCATCAGTCCAGGGAATTTTATTATTTGACAGCCATTCGCGCAATTTTCTTGTAGAATGGCTCTTCTTCGGGAACGCCTCTTCCGTCAGTAAATTATGATAAGGGGCGTTATCCATAATAATTAATGAATTATCTGGGATGTTTTTTAGAAGCTTATCTTGAAACCATTTTGAAAAATTTTCCCAATTCATATTCGCATGGTAATCACCTGTTTTTCTGGATGCTTTGAAAACAAGTTTTGAATTGGGAACCCATCCGTCTTTTGTAATGGCATTTATAATGATCAAGCGATCACCTTTTCCCGTTGGCTTTCCAATAATAATGCCATCCTCTTCGAAATACCAAGTGTTATCATTCGAATGATTTTTATTGATATATGACTCATCCAGATACACTTCTGGACGAATAACTTTACCATCGCCATCACGGTTGGCCCGCTTCAGCCTCAAGTACTGTCTTCTTAAAATAATAATTCGTTCGCTTTCTTTGAGTTGTGCAGATCGAACTCCCGTGCCAAACTCAAATCCCCATCGCTGTAGTGCTCTCCATAGAGTTGTATGAGCGACATCATAGTGCAATTTATCTTTCATAAAACAACGAATAATTTCTATATTGACCTGATCTCCATCTTTATTAGCTCTGCGAACGAACTGGCGAACAAGCGGCTCAATATTGGACTCTAAAGCATATTTAGGCCGTCCGCGTTGATCATACTTGCTCCAATGAAGCCCTTCATCACCATTTTTGTGATACGCGGCCATAATCACTTTAACTGTTGATTCGCCAATGCCAAGTGCTGAGGCTGTAAGTTTAGTTGCCGGGGGTTCAAGAGTGTCAGTTGATTTCAATTCATCAAAAAAATCCTTCACATTCACTACCATTTTTCGCATCTCTGGAGTAAATTCAACACCTTGAAACGACATAAAAATCCCTCGGTTTCCAACAAAAGATTATCGTATGACAAAGAGCTAAGGAGCACAAGGTAGTACGAAGTCATATGAAATTAGCTGTAGTCGAGCTCGGGCACGTACACTATAAAGGGGGAAAGACACATTTTTCACGAGGCGTGCATATTTCAAGCTCTGAAATCGCTGCAAATGCCATGCGCAAACTCATTCCCCTTTCCAAGCGTATTCGATTAGAAGAAATGTCCCCTGAAGCCGCGATCACTCTTGACCTACCGATAGAGCAAGGTGACACCGAACGATTAACCACTGATGCGGATGGAAAAACCATCTCAACAATGAAAATTGCCAAAATTTTCAAAGAAGTTGACATCAAAATATGCACATTAACCAATGGCAATGAGCAAGATGAAGACAATAGACAAATTTGCGGTAAACCCATTAAAAATTTACATGATTTTTTATTATTTGATCGATTACTAGAACCCTTTGATGGAAAAACAACCCGATGGGCATACAAGGGAACCGATATATTAAGAATGCCAGTACGACATATTTGTGATATGGGTCATCTGATGAAACAGCTGGTTAAGGCCATAGACGAAAGAAAAAAAAAGAAAAAACAGTCCAACACAAGGCTGGATAAGATGAATCTAAATAGAGATATCATCGACACGTTATCAAATCTTTTGACACAATTCATCAATGAAGATCACCTGCTTTCCTCAAGGTCAAGAAAATTGATTCTCAGAGGCACGAAAAAAGATTATATGTCTGATGAATGGGAATTAAGAATACAAGATATTAACTTCAGGAGTCCCATGGGGCCTTGCCGCAGTTTTTACCCCAAACATAACAATGCAAATACACCAACATATAGCCTGCATGCGCACAATATTAGAAGCATTGTTGTACAGAACCGCGATCAAGTTAGCCAGTATGATGGTACGTTTGCCAGCTACACCATCGCCCTACTGATTATGCTGTATGATTTTTTACAACTGAGCAGCCAAGGCCTTGCCCGCCCACACAACCTACCCGATAAATCCATAAAAGACAGAGCCTATACCAAATGGCATGATTCAAACTGCGATGAACACTTCAAGATTCCTTGGTTTACCAATGTTTATCATTCGTATTGGAAGTTTTCTGTTTTTACCGGTGTATGGAATACAGGGCTAGAAAAAATCAATTATATTCAAAAATACACAACTGACGAATCAGATCAAACCCTGTCGCTGTATTTGCTGTATCTGTGGCTGGCTGCTGGCAGCTGCACATTATCCTACAAGAATAATGACACACTTTTACAAACCATTGGCCCTCGATACAAAAGCAAAAATGAAGACAAAAATACAGAGGAAGAGGAAGACCTGTGGACAGATAAATTTTTAACGATAGAAATGAATACAGAAAAACTAAAAGAATCCATTAACGACTTGTCGGATGAAATAATTCAACTCCATGAGGCCAATCAGTTTAATAGTCGATACGTTGAGCTGTATAATTGGTTCATCAATATCGCGTGCATACTCTGCCCAGAAACCGGCCTACAAACCAGTGATGACACTTTATTTTCAAATTTATTGGATTTTAAAACAGGGCCTTTATTGCTTAAAAAATTTACATATCGCGTAAAAAAAGAGCGTTTAAATAGGATGGGGAAATATATTTTAACCCCTACAGGATACAGCCTTTTGACGGGCGAAGCCCTGCATGTTTCATATGAAAAAAACCAGGGGGGCTTATCTGTAGATATACACACTGATGACGAAGCTAAAACAAAGCTAAAATCCTGGCGAGACCCATTTATTATCGATAAAGTAGTTGAAAACCAGTTTAGAATTTCACCCGATGAGGTAAAAATCCATATCAGGAAACATTTTCTGCCGTCAAAAAAATCCCATGCGTCTCAATGGCATAAACTAGCCAAATTAGTTTACGAAAACACCTAATGGACAACAAAAGCTCCGATTTTTTTATTGGCCACGTGTTTGTCGAGATTGCTGCCGCCCCATTAGCTTACGAAGCCTCTCTGCACAAAAATTGCGTAACCATCAACCACAAAGTTAGGGAACAAAATGGTGCAACAGAAACACTTTGGCGGGACATTGAGAACCACCTGTTAAAAATCTTTCCCAGCATCTCAGTTGAAGAATTGGTGCTTTATCGCGATTTTCTCTGGTTTAGTCATGCGGCCGATGAACGCAATATCCACTTGCATGAATATATCACCCGCATCGCCAAAGAATTTTTAAGTATCCGGGGCACAGAAGCCACACCAATAGTGCCCTGGGCAGAAACCTGGAATTACAATGACTCGATGAGTGATGTCATCGCCCGACACTGGTGGCGATGGATGACCTTCGCACTGCCAGAAGGCTTATTGATCGGCGCCTTACGCTCTGAAGGTGTAGACGTTCGACAAGTGCACACGCTTTCCCCCCTCTTAAAAAAATGCTTAGAAGACAAACAATACGCAGAATCTCACCAGCATATCGGCGCTTCCATGTCTTTTCCCATCCTATGGATTGCGACCATGCGCATGTTAGCCAGCGATACACTGAAACACGATGCATTTGCGAGCCCCGGTGCCGAATTAAACAATGGCCAGGATATTGGCCCCTATTTACTCTGTAATGCGATTATGCGTTATCTATTGGCGGCCTTTTTGTTCCATCGGACGGATAAACCAACGCATTTTTTTACCTACTTGAATCAAGTATTTAACCAAACACACGAACGCCAAGCACTGATGCCGGATATCCACGCAATCATTGATGTGTTCCTGAACAAAAAATCCATTCAGACACTCTCGTATCCGTATTGCCAACACCTCTATAATCAGCTGACATCCACCATCGAAAAATACACCACATTGCCCAATAATTTAGTCGCCATGTATCACGTAGATCCTTTGTCTGTTTTTTTTCAAGCAGACCCCAAAACGCAGTTATCCGCAGACACATTGTTCATCGGCGAGGCCATAAAGTACTGCAAAAACACTCCAGACGCAGGCTTTCAAAATATATTTTGGGCCTGTATCCGGGTTCAATGTATCTTTTTTAGGCATGTCGTACAGCGCCCAATGGTGCCGGGGTTACAGTGGTTTTTACGACATTACAGCCGCATGACCCCAGGCAAACAAATGATGGGAAGCCGATTACTCACAGAGTGCTCCATTGACACCTCCGGTTACCCCTTCGGATTAAAATCTTTAGAATTTCGCACCACACCTTTCCCCAGCGTCAGTGAAACCTATCAATTTATTCGAGAAGTAGAAGCCGCGCATAAAGCCGCCTGTCGACGGGAAAAGCACCCCTTTGAACTGGGTATCGTCTTTCATTTCTCAAAAAATAGAGGGGGTGGCGTACTTGCAGGCAAACCCAACGCCTACGCCATCGGTACGGAAGGAGACCCGCGTACCGCCGCCACCGGTTATCGATACGCAACGTACTATGATGCACAAAAACAACGCGCGCTCGCATTGGCCACCACGTTTGAGTTATTTCCCGAAATCATTCAAACCGTTCGTGGGCTGGATGTGTGCACCGATGAACTCGGCATTCCTACCTGGGTGATCGCCCCTTTATTTGAAAAAGTGCTCGTCAGTGCCGACCAAGCCGCCAGCAAATGCCGGCAAAAAACACATGGCGGGAGCATTCCACTGCTGCGAAAAACCGCACATGCAGGAGAACATTTTGTGCATTTACTGGGTGGCCTGAGGCGCGTTGACGAAGCCATTGAACAATTCAAATTGGTTCGGGGTGATCGCATTGGGCACGGCATAGCGCTGGGCGTAAACCCTGAAAAATGGGTACAACATTCCGGGCAAGTGCCCATGACGTTAGAGGCGCGCTTTTTTGACCTCATCTGGGCCTGGGATAAATTGCTCAAGTGGGGCAGTAAAGCCCCACTCCACGCGATGGAAACAGAAATACGCCACCTTTCCAACAAACTGTTTGGCGAAAATAAGGATCCCAAGATATTGGTCGATATTTTCTCTGGGCTCACCTCGATGACAACCCTACGATCCATTGGTTTCCCACATGGCACGCGCCGCCCACAAGATAAAAAAGCCCCCATGTTATGGCGGTATTTATGCGATCCCAATGTCTTCAAACGCGGCAAAGAAGTGACCCTGGTCAAAACCGCCATGGATTTAGACACACTCATCTACCTGCAAGAAAAAATGAAAAACAAAGTGGGTAAAAAAGGATTAACCATTGAAACCAACCCCAGTTCAAATCTGCTCATTGCCAATTTAACCGGTTTGGATGTGCACCCCATTTGGTACTTGAAAAAAACCCCGTCCGATGCCGACAGAGTGTCTGTGTGTGTCGGCTCAGACGACCCATTGACCTTCAACACACACATCAAAAATGAATTTCAACTGGTGTATGACGCCATGATCATGCAAGGCATCTCTGATACAGAAGCCATGGTTCGGCTCAACGAGTTACGAGAAGCCGGATTAAGCAGCCGATTTACCCTAACTTACACAGAAGGTAACGACTCCCCCAAAGCGGGCATAACCGACTCAACTCTGGGAGAAACAGAACACTGAATACCCACATAAGCCAATCCACAGGTTGGGTTGGCCTGGGTTAACATCGCTATTTTGCGACTTTTTCACAATCCTCGATCAGAGCATCTAATGCTTTGACGCTAGATTTAGCTTCCGCTTTAATCTCATGTAAAAAGGCGAGTTCACTCTTGTTCGCAGAACCATCCGCAAGAATCACTTGCCGCAAAATATCCACTTCCTTCGTGCTAATGTGGCCATCCCCTAATGCGCATACTTTCGCAACTTGTCGCCATTCTGCCATGCTATAAACCTCTCTGTTGTGATTGATTTGGCTGCAATATGCAACCGCCGAAAAACACGTTGTGTTTCTCGGCGGGCAATATACCAATATTTCACCTAAAAATCAGCAGTAACCTCTGGATTATCCTGCCTTTACTGGCACTAGATAATAAATCTTGCTATGCCTAAAAAAGCTTATAAAATAAAATTATGGATAAATAATATTTTAAAATATTTTTATATTAATATTTATAATCTTATTTTTGAGTGCTATTAACAGTCGGATTCCCACTGAACCAACACACCTTAATCAAAGACAACTTCTCAGCCACTCATTCTGCTTCATTTGGGTCAATACCGTGCTTTCTCAATAACGCTTCTAGCTGTCCCTTTTTTCTTAGCGCCTGTTCTTTCGCTTTGCGCTCCTCCTCTTTTGCCTTCAACGCCTGCGCTTCTGCCTTTAACGCCTCCTCTTTTGCCTCTAACGCCTGCTTTTTCTCCTCCAACGCCAATTCCAAATCATACGCTATCGTATTCTGCTCTAGGATATAAGCCTGACGCGCTTGATAAAGATCATAATTCTCTTCCTGGTCTGAAAACTGTCTTAATGTATCCATCGCTTGCACCATCACTGTTGATGTTTTTAAAACGTCCGGCGGGCTGTCTGCATTAATACGCCCGCCTTCTTTGAAAAAGTATAACCATTGCTGTTTTGGCGTGGCTACTCGGGTGGCTTCCCATTTGGGCAGCTCAATGATATGGATGTTAAAGTGATCACTCAACGTGACCCCGTGTTGTATGTCATGTGCCTCAAAATGGTGATGGTAATCACCTGAAACCTTCTCCGATATCACGTTTTTGCTTAACAGCCAGATCGATATCACTGGGTGTAGATTTTGATATCGGTCACCCTGCTGCAATTGGTCTTTATACACGTGACTCCAAGTATACAGCATGCGGTGTTTGAGTGTTCTGAAGGCTGATGTTTGAATCTCGATTTGGTAAATTTTGCCCTGATTATCCGTCGCTTTAACATCAACAATGGTGTCTTTGGCGCTCATATAGTCTTTCGCATTGTAAGGATTTTTGAGGATGACTGAACAGATTTTATGCTCCCCCAACAAATTCAACATCGCGTTCAAAAAATGAATCAAAATCGGCTCATGTGTTTCAGCGCCTAATATCGCCTTGAAAACACAATCTATCGTGGGATTGATGAAGTGAATCATACTGAGTTACCTGTGAGCTCTTGGTGCCTAAGCGCTCCTGATGCCTGTGGTAGGGTTACCCCAACTTGGTTCAAAACCTTCACCAAAGACTGTTTCCCAGACACTCATTCAGCTTCATTTGGGTCGATACCGTGCTTTCTCAATAACGCCTCTAGCTGTCCCTTTTTTCTTAGCGCCTGTTCTTTCGCTTTGCGCTCCTGCTCTTTCGCTTTGCACTCCTGCTCTTTCGCTTTGCGCTCCTGCTCTTTCGCTTTTCGTTCCTGCTCTTTTGCCTCCAACGCCTGCTCTTTCTCCTCTAACGCCTGCTTTTTCTCCTCCAGCGCCAATTCCAAATCATACGCTATCGTATTCTGTTCTAGGATATAGGCCTGACGCGCTTGATAAAGATCATAATTGTCTTCCTGATCTGAAAACTGTCTTAATGTATCCATCGCTTGCACCATCACTTTTGATGTTTTTAAAACGTCCGGCGGGCTGTCTGCATTAATACGCCCACCTTCTTTGAAAAAGTATAACCACTGCTGTTTTGGCGTTGCCACCCTGGTGGCCTCCCATTTTGGCAACTCAATGATATGGATGTTAAAATGATCACTCAACGTGATCCCATGTTGTATGTCATGCGCTTCAAAATGGTGATGGTAATCACCTGAAATTTTTTCCGATATCACGTTTTTGCTTAACAACCAAATCGATATCACTGGGTTTAAATTTTGATATCGGCCACCCTGCTGCAATTGGTCTTTATACACATGGCTCCAAGTATACAGCATGCGGTGTTTGAGTGTTCTGAAGGCTGATGTTTGAATCTCGATTTGGTAAATTTTGCCCTGATTATCCGTCGCTTTAACATCAACAATGGTGTCTTTAGCGCTCATATAGTCTTTTGCGTTGTACGGATTTTTGAGGATGACTGAACGGATTTCATGCTCACCCAACAAATTCAACATCGCGTTCAGAAAGTGAATCAAAATCGGCTCATGTGCTTCAGCGCCTAATATCGCTTTGAAAACACAATCTATCGTGGGGTTGATGAAGTGAATCATACCGTGTTACTCGTCAGCTCCTGATGCCTAAGCCCTCCTGATTGGCAAAACACATCAAAGACAATTTTGGCCTCACCGCTCATTCTGCTTCATTCGGGTCAATACCGTGCTTCTTCAATAACGCTTCTAGCTGTCCCTTTTTTCTTAGGGCTTTTTCTTCACCTGCTAACGCTTTTTCTTCACCTGCTAAGGCTTTTTCTTCACCCGCTAGCGCTTTTTCTTTCGCTTTGCGCTCCTGCTCTTTTGCTTTGCGCTCCCGCTCTTTTGCCTTCAAAGCCTGCTTTTTCTCCTCCAACGCCAATTCCAAATCATACGCTATCGTATTCTGCTCCAGGATATAGGCTTGACGCGCTTGGTAAAGATCATAATTGTCTTCCTGGTCTGAAAACTGTCTTAATGTATCCATCGCTTGCACCATCACTTTTGATGTTTTTAAAACGTCTGGCGGACTGTCTGCATTAATACACCCGCCTTCTTTGAAAAAATATAACCATTGCTGTTTTGGCGTGGCTACTCGGGTGGCTTCCCATTTGGGCAGCTCAATAATATGGATGTTAAAGTGATCACTCAACGTGACCCCATGTTTTATGTCATGCGCTTCAAAATGGTGATGGTAATCGCCTGAAACCTTCTCCGATATCACGTTTTTGCTTAACAACCAAATCGATATCACTGGGTGTAGATTTTGATATCGGTCACCTTGCTGCAATTGGTCTTTATACACATGGCTCCAAGTATACAACATGCGGTGTTTGAGTGTCCTGAAGGCTGATGTTTGGATCTCGATTTGGTAAATTTTGCCCTGATTATCCGTCGCTTTAACATCAACAATGGTGTCTTTGGCGCTCATATAGTCTTTTGCGTTGTACGGGTTTTTGAGGATGACTGAGCGAATTTTGTGCTCACCCAACAAATTCAGTATCGCGTTCAGAAAATGAATTAAAATCGGCTCATGTGTTTCCGCGCCTAATATCGCTTTGAAAACACAATCTATCGTGGGGTTGATAAAGTGAATCATACTGAGTTACCTGTAAACTCTTGGTGCCTAAGCGCTCCTGATGCCCGTGGTAGGGTTACCCCAACTTGGTTAAAAACCTTCTCCAAAGACTGTTTCCCAGACACTCATTCAGCTTCATTTGGGTCAATACCGTGCTTTCTCAATAACGCTTCTAGCTGTCCCTTTTTTCTTAGCGCCTGCTCTTTCGCTTTGCGCTCCTGTTCTTTCGCCTCTAACGCCTCCTCTCTCTCCTCCAACGCCTGCTTTTTCTCCTCCAACGCCAATTCCAAATCGTACGCTATCGTATTCTGCGCTAGGATATAAGCCTGACGCGCCTGATAAAGATCATAATTCTCTTCCTGGTCTGAAAACTGCCTTAATGTATCCATCGCTTGCACCATCACTGTTGATGTTTTTAAAACGTCTGGCGGGCTGTCTGCATTAATACGCCCGCCTTCTTTGAAAAAGTATAACCATTGCTGTTTTGGTGTTGCTACTCGGGTGGCATCCCATCTAGGCAGCTCAATGATATGGATGTTAAAGTGATCACTCAATGTGACCCCATGTTTTATGTCATGCGCTTCAAAATGGTGATGGTAATCACCTGAAACGTTTTCCGATATCACGTTTTTGCTTAACAACCAAATCGATATCACTGGGTGTAGATTTTGATATCGGTCACCTTGCTGCAATTGGTCTTTATACACGTGACTCCAAGTATACAGCATGCGGTGTTTGAGTGTTCTAAAGGCTGATGTTTGAATCTCAATTTAGTAAATTTTGCCCTGATTATCTGTCGCTTTAACACCAACAATGGTGTCTTTGGCGTTCATATAGTCTTTCGCGTTGTAGGGTTGTTGAGGATGACTGAACGGATTTCATGCTCACCCAACAAATTCAACATCGCGTTCAGAAAATGAATCAAAATCGGCTCATGCGTTTCAGCGCCTAATATCGCTTTGAAAACACAATCTATCGTGGGGTTGATAAAGTGAATCATACTGGGTTACCGGTGAACTCCTGATGCCTGTGTCGGCGTGACCCCAACGGGGCAAAAACCTGCCTCAAAGACAATACCACAACACGTTAGCCCACCTTACCCCCTTGTTGCTGCTTGACCAAGGCTCACGCACCCTGGATTTTCACCCACCAGCTGATTACCATGCCAGTCACACCGCATTGTGGTACCCAGGGTAAAGTGGGAGTGCTAAAGTGTGGGCACCACTTGGCATGCTTTGGGTTACATCGTCAGAGCAACCACCCGCTGATGTGTCAACTACCGGGGTTAAACAACACCATGAAACCGCACTTATCCACGCCCATGCTCGGCTTGTTCGCCGCCACCGGGGCCATTACCCTCACCGCCATCGGCTGGTTTTGGTTAGAAGCCTATTGGGGTTGGGGGCTGTGCAGTGCCCTATTGGTTGGTGCCTTTGTGTTAGGCCGAAACGCAGAGCCGGTTGTGGCGGTAGAGGAGGCAGCCCTAGAGATGAAGGCCTTACCAGGCGGGACGTTTTGGATGGGCAGTGAAGATGAAGACACTATGGCTTCTTCCGATGAAAAACCCCGCCACCGGGTGACTATTGCCGCCTTCTCGATGGCTAAATGCCCGATCACACGGCAATTATACCGGGACATGATGGAAAAAACACCGAAGGCATGGGAAAAACATGAGCATGACAACCGCTTGCCCGCCACTCACGTAACCTGGTTTGACGCTATCCATTTTTGCAATGCGTTATCCGCACATGAAGGATTGCAGTCGTGTTATCAAGCACAAGGAGAAACGGTTACGTGCGATTGGTCTGCGGATGGTTATCGGTTACCAACAGAAGCAGAATGGGAGTATGCCGTGCGCGCTAGAACCGATACACACTGGTTTTTTGGCGACGTACCTGACCAATTAGAGGATTATGCTTGGTTTGAAAAAAATTCGAAGCAGCAGCTCCAGCCCGTCGGTGAAAAAAAGCCCAATGCGCTTGAGTTACATGATCTTCTTGGCAACGTTTGGGAATGGTCTTGGGATGGGTATGGCCATTATTCCCCAGAATCCGTAGAGAACCCAACAGGTGCCAATGATCGTTCGAACCGAGTCCTGCGCGGTGGTTCATTCCGCGATTCCGCCCATGTCGTGCGCTCTGCGGATCGGGGCATCGGCGACCCCCTGGGCCAGTTCGTGGATGTCGGTTTCCGTTGCGTTCGGGTTCCGCGCCGCCAGCATTGACCGATTGTCCCATTGTTTCCGATTCAGCGATAAACCACGCGACTGCATTAACCAGTCGCTAATATCCTGACGTGCTTTGGTTAATTGCACCTGATGCCCGAACAACACAAAATCGCCCATATAACGTCAATACCCGACCATGTTCAATTCACGCTGAACGAAAAACACCAGACCACCCAGATAAAAGCGCTGTCACCATTTATCGACGCGCTGCATTAACGCCGCAAACGCGGGCATTAAGTCCTGCTCTATCGTGTGAATCAGAGGTTCCGCTTTGGCTTCACGCATGAGAATCAGCTCGCAGACAACCTCGCTGGCATGATCCCTAGCACTGCAATACGCCTCCGCTTTTCGTCCATTGTCAAAGCGGTGACAACCACGCACCAAATCGTGTAAAACACGCTTCAATGTTTCAACAATGATATGACCCGCATCCAACCATTCACACGCTTGTTGATACACGTTAAACGTCAATTGAAATGCTTTCAAATCACGCACAGAATAATATTTTGTTTTGTCTGGCATTCCCAACACTGCCTCAACAGCCGCCTGCAAGTGCACTTGTTTACGTGTTTGGTTTTGTCTCTGTGCCTCGAATGGGTCAAGGCATCAAGGCTGGCGGCGCGGAACCCGAACGCAACGGAAACCGACACTCACGTCCCGGACCCGGGGCAGGACGCCGCCCCGACGCGCAGCGCGCGCGCCGTGGGCGGGAAAAAAGAACGAACCACCGCGAAAAACCCTGCGCGAACAACCACTTTGTTCTATCTGCGGGTCTAACACCAATCCTGATTCAGCTGTGTAAGCAGCATAACAATCTGCGGTCCACTCCCAAACGTTTCCCTGTATGTCATACAACCCCAATGGGTTTGGTGCTTTTTCACAGACCGGGTGTGCTCTGTCAGAACTGTTTTCATCAAACCAAGCGTATTGATCAAGCTGTGCCTCGTCATTACCAAAAGACCATGGTGTATCGGTGCCGCCTCTTGCTGCATACTCCCATTGTGCCTCGCTAGCCAACCCATAATCCCACGCTTCTGAATCCCAATCATCACAATACGCTGTGGCCTCTTCCCAACTCACCTCTGCCACCGGTAAGTCATCCCCTGTAGGATGTTTTTTCTCTTTTCGCTGATACTGCGCATTGGTGACTTCGGTTCTACTGATCTGAAACTCATTAAGCATCACGGTATGAACGGGCTTTTCTCTGCTATATCTATCCGATCCCATCGCAAAACTGCCACCACAGACCCGCACAAACGCCATCCCAGTGTCTTCATCTGGCCACACCTCCGGCCCCCCTCGCAGCCGAACATGACCGAATAAACTCACGGCTGCCACATCTCCCCATACCGCCTGAACCGGCCGGACGCCAGAAAAATCCAAGGCTTTGAGCAATCCCGCTAATTGATCCGTATGGATGACCCCCACAGCACCGGTTAACGCCGACGGTGGTTCAATGCGCGCGTTTTTGGGCGCAATGATGATCGTTTGCTGCGTGCCAACCCAACCATGATTGACCATCACTGTCGCAACATCCTGCTGCCAATCGGGGCCGATCATCACTCCGTTGGCGCTGCCTTTATCCAATAACGTTGCGGCTAAGGCACGTGCGTGTTTGTCAGTCACATCGGCCTCAATAATCACCAGGCTGTTGTCTGGCCAGTCGGATTCACACCCTCGAATTGGAAACGCCAGCGTGCCCGTGTGCCAGTATTCACTCTTGCCGATTTTCACGACATTATCAGATGCCGTCCATTGCCAACGAATGCCTTCGGTGACGGCTGGAAACTGCGTCACCGAAGGCATTGCAGGCCCAAGCACAACGTCGCTCAAGCCCCCAATGGCCGACACTAGTGTCGTCAAACCCACCCCAGCACTGAGCCCTAGCGCAACCGCCAACGAAGACGGGATGCGCATCGGCCCCCTCGCGGTAAACGGTCGCCCGGCTTTCACACCAAACTGCATGGTGTCCAGCATCGATTGGGTGCGTGCCTCCAGCGACGACCACTTCCACGGTAGGTACACGGCATCTTCCCGGTTACCGCTATGCCGCCAGTCCTCTGGTGCTAACGTTGAGAGTGCCGTGGCGATGTCTGCGTCCAACCCCGACAGAGACAAACCATATAAAGCCTCCGTCGCGGACTCGGGTGATTGCCACAATCGCAACAACGCCATATCCAACCGTAAACGCCGCGAGGCCAATGTATGCGCCCACGGTTGCAACGGATTCTGCGTTGCAACCCGCTCAGTGTTGACCGCCTCAGCATGGCGCAACCAGAACGCCAATGACCGAACCAGAAAACTCTCTGCATCCAGCTCGCCGCTCTGCCGTGCCTCCATGCCGGATAATCCGTTCAACAATTGAATGCGTTTCGGGGTCGACCAGCTCAACCCGGCCCCCATGGTTAACGCACCCGATACCCGCGTGAGCTGATCAAATTCCCACACCGTCAGCCTCAAGCCCAAATCCACCCGCAGTTGTGCCGCCGTTTTTGACGACACCGGTTGTGGCGACAACGCCAAAGCCGAGGCCCAGATCCGCCGCTCCCCCAACAGCCGAGGCTCAATCGGTGACCGCATGCGATTCGTGTCGGTCAATGCTGCACCCAAGAAAGCCGGTAACGCTTGTGGTGAGCAGCAGGCTAAACCAAAGTGCTGCAATAACGGCGCAAACGTGGCATCCGCTTGCAGGCCAACAAAGGTCAAATGCGGCCACTCGGCCAAGGCGCGTAACAAACGCGCCTGCCGTTCCTGTCGTCGCGCTGATTGGTTGGCCCGTAAGATGCCTTCGCCATCGGTCAAGATTGCCACCAGTGCATTTTGCCGGTGGCCGTCCTGCGCCAATGGCGACACCCTTTCCCCTGCTTGCCAATACACGCTGTCCGGCGTGCTGGAAAAATAACCGATACGCACCGGTAACGCCGCATGCGCGAGTGCTTCGGTCACCTCTGCCACCAGCGCTTCCATCAGCGGGTGATCGGTCATTTCATCCTGCCACAACCATACCTCCCGTGGGTACACTGCAGGTTGATAATGAATCTCTGGTAGGCCGCCCGCTTTGGCGGTAGTGGTGACGGTTTTGTCGACATCCAAACGCGTGGTAATCTCTTCAGATACAAACCGATTGACGCCCCAGATCAAGGTGCGGGTTTGCTCCGCCGTCAACACGCTTGCACAACCGCGCAGGGCACGCGGCAAGGGGAGCCAGTCCGGGCCATCAAGCATCTCCGAATCTGCGCCTGGCAGTTGGATTTTGCGCTGATACCGATGCCATAACCACCAGGCCAAGCCGCCTGAGAACAACGTGATTAATGCTTGTAGCATCGCTCGGATCCAATCCGGGGGATTAATACGGTGTGGCACCCAGGTGTAATACGTCTTAATCGGTTGGGTAAATACCGGCCTGATCGGTGCGGCACATTCGCGCAATGGCGCTTGTATCACACTATGCGCAGGCTCTACCGGCTTCAGCATCAGCCACCACCCGCACGCCGCAAGTAGCATCATGATGCCAAGCATGCCAGCCCCCCACTTGAGCAGCGTCTTCAGCCGGTGTTTAACACGCCATTGTTTCGCCGTTGTTGCCTGCTGGGATAAGGGCTCGCCCACTCGGTGTTGATTGCTTTCAAGCATCTGGGTGACGTCAACATCCGGGCACCAAACCTCAAATATCTGTTTGAAATCACGGCCCCTATCCGGGTCTTTAACCAGGGTACACACCAACACCTCATACAAAACGGCTCGATCCAGCGTTGGTTGTTGCGAGAAGGCATGTTGCAACCAGGCGATTTCATGCGGGCCAACGGCAATTCCCGCCTCGCGCAAGGTGGCAAACAGGCTGTTAAGATCAGAAAGTAAAGGATGCGTACGCACAGTCACGACCTTAAAGCCGCTTCATATCGTCATGGTCTTTGATCAACGCACTGAGGTAGGGTAACTGGTTAAGTTTTGCAGTGCGTAACGTCTCGCGGTCAACACGTTTGGCGCTGAGGATGGTTAACCACATGAGTAACTCAGCGGTGGAGGGTTTTTTGCGCAGCATTTCCCGGTCCCGCAAGTCCCAAAACCGGCTCATGGCGACATCTTGCGTGCTTTCATCCAACCTTGGAAAATCCCCTGCGCGGGCGCGCACGGCGGCTTTAATTAAGCCCTCATCTAGCTCAATATAATGCGCAATACAGCGGCGTAAAAACGCATCCGGCAAGCGCCGCTCGCCATTGCTGGTGATGATCACAATCGGTGGCCGTGTGCATGTCGGCTTGATCATGTGGTCTTCGAATGGGTGTTTAAAACAATGTTTGTCCAGCTCTTGCAACAAATCATTGGGGAAATCGCGCGGCGCTTTATCGATTTCGTCAATCAACACCACCGATTCCATGCTGTCGTCATAGGCCTGCCAGAGTGCTTTTTTGTCCAAGAAATCGCCACGTGATTTTGTCTTATCCTGCGATTGCGCTGCACGCAAGTAACCGATGGCATCAAAATCGTATTTCATGTCATCTGCGGTTGATGTGGAACGCACTTGGTAGCCATATAGATTGATATTGAAGTACCACTTTAGATACCAGGCGACCTGGGTTTTGCCAGTGCCCGGTTCGCCAGTTAACAGCAGAGGCGCGCCAACACACAGCGCCATGTTCAAGGCCGTTTCCAGGGCTTCATTGAGCTGGTATTTCGGTGCGGATGCAGAAAATTCAGTGACCGCTGCCGGCAGCATTCTGGCGGCCAATTGTTGGCCGGCTTCAGCGGGCCGGTGGTTTTCTTCTGAAACATGTCGGTCGATCAGATTGAAGGCCAAGGGGTTATCCTCTTATGATTTAAAACACTGACACCGTTCACGAAACAAAAACGGATCTCGTTATCATCCGTTAAAAAGTCACATTTTTCGGCACCGCGCTTGGCTTTAACGTGCCAACCGTTGCAGTCAATTCATCCTTCAAGGCATACCATCCAACGGCTTCAGCTCGATCAAACTCGGCAACGGTGGCATCAAAAACACCCCCGGTTTTCGCCATGATCAGTTCCGGCATTACCCGTAATAAAGCATCCGGGCAGCTTGTGGCACCACTGTCTAGATGATCCGCCAAATCTTCAAGGCTGACTTTTCCCAACGTGGGGACAATCTCCAACCGAAAGGCGCGGTCTCGAAAATCATTGTCGCTGCGTAACCCTTTGGCGACCGCTTGCACTGCGTCGGGTTTTTCCGTTTCAATCGCCAAAAACGCGAGCATGCGCATGCCGTCCGGGCACTGTTTGGCCAGCCGGTGGCAGCAAAAATTCAGCCAAGCGCGTAACGTTTCCGTGCCCAACGCATCCCCAAAGCGACCCCCACGGACTTGCCAGTCCAACACCAACACAGTGGATCTTGCATCACCAATCCGTGGTTTTTTTGCCAACAGCGCCTGCTGTAACTGCGTGTGTTCGCTTAACCCCCAGTCTTGGCGCAATTGGGTTTCAACGTGTTTGTAATCAAAGTTTGCCTGCGGCGGTAACGTCACCCGATGTTTTGTGATGTGCGCAATGTCATCGGCGTTATCGTGCAAGTGCTTGAACATTTGCCCGGCAAAGTCGTTCATGTGATTGGATTCGTCACCACAACCCAGCACACAACACACACGGCGATCCGGCTCCCGCAACAATTCATCCAAAACTTTGCGTACCCTTGCCCGCTGGTTGGTACGATCCAACAACAGTTTCGCCTGATGTTTCTGGCGTACCGCTGGCGTCGAGAGGATTGTCCAGTTGTGGTACGCACTGAAGGCACTCGCAGAGGCCAGTGCACCCGCCAGAAACTGGTTCGGATCAACCTCACCCGTGCTTTGATATAACGCACCAAACCAGCGGATGGCCGCGCTTTTTGCGTCTTGCAAGGTTGCGTTGACGGTTGGCTGCACAATGGTCAAGGCAACGCCATCCAGCGCTTGTTGATCCGACGCATGATTTGACAACAGTGTGGTATTCACGAGGTTGAGAAACACCACTTTGGGCGGTTGTTTTTGCCAGGCTTGTGCCAACGTGCTCAAGGCGATGGTTGATTGGTCCGCCAATTGCAGATGCAGTTGGCCCTTAATGCGCTCGGCCTGACCGCAATAATACACACATGCGGGGTAGCGGGACGCCAGCACCGCGTGGATTTGTTTTTCATCGTCCCCACGCTGCAACAGGTCTGGATGATTCACCCAATGTCGGTCAATGATTTCCTCAAACCCCAGAGCGTGGTGATTTTGCTCAGCTTCGTCAGTGATGTACAACAACGGCTCTGGCAGCCTCAGCGTGATCATCGCATCTTCGGTCAAGTGCCGAACGTGTTCAAACGACCAGCCATGCTCAAGCAAGAGGATGCCTTGCCAGCACGTTTGTCGCCAAGGTAGGTTGAGCAAGCATGGGTCTTGTGTTTGCAGCCGTATGCGCACCGGATCGCTGATCGGTGTGGGTTCGGCTTTGCGATGGAGTAATTGCTGCAAAATCTGACCGCTGCAATCGTCATCGCCTTCGCCGAATAAGAGGGCGAAGAGTTTTTCACCCAGAGCGGGTTCCCTTAACGCCGCCATGCCCAGGGAACGGCAATCGCTTAACACTTTACCGGCGTCCGCCCAATTCGAGCGGTATTCTTTGCGGGCGTTGTCGATGTGGTAAATGCGAGTCAGGTGATTTTTCTGGCGACTCAGTTCGATGGTCAAGTGATAGGCCGGGAGGTGCTGCGTGTTGGGCTTCGGGTTCGCAGATGGAGGCTCACGCCATGCGATGGGGATATTATACCCATTTTTAAATGGCCAAATTTGTGGGCGCATATCCACTTGTTTTGAGGTAACCGCTGCTTCGACGTGTTTCTGTATCATTGACGCCGTGATTTGGCCATTCTCAGGGACGATATCCGCCTCTATCCCTTTGAGCAGGCATTCGGTGTAGGTCGATAGGCCCTCTCCCGTGCGAGAATATTCCCCCGTATTGGACGATGCTAAAATCACTGCGTTTCGATTTAGGTGAATGTCCTTGGCGACAGCACTGCTGAAACAGCAATCTAGAATCACCACTTGTTGGGCTCGGCAGTCGCCCATCAGATTCGATAGAAAATCTGACGATACACCATCCGCTTCCAGCGTGTCGGCGGTAGTGGTTCTGCTGCACAAATATGTGCGCTTTCCACTCTCGTTTGTCAAAGCATGCCCGGAGTAATAAAACAATACGGTGTCGCCGGGTTTGCGCTGGCGGAATAATTGCCCAAGTTTTTGCCGGCATTCCTCTGTGCTCGGGCTGTCCAGTTGCGTGATGTTTTCTTCTCGGAATTTTCCGACCGTCCGCAAGGTATTGTGTACACCCACAATATCCCGTTTTGCAGCGGGTAAGGAACTGAGTTCACCGGCGTAATCCGATACCCCAATCAGCAAGGCATAACGCGTATCATTCATTCATAATCGCTATCAATTTTTTTAACTCGTCTTTTTCTATGTTCTTACATTCTATTTTTATCGTTTTTCCATCTGCGTGTTTGATGGTCATGGCCACACCTTTACCCCCGAGGCGCGCAATGAGTGCTGACCAAATTTGGCTGATTTTCTTTGGATCAAAAACAACGGACACCCACCCAGGTTTCAATTTGCCAGCCCCTTTTAATTGAGGGTCTGCGATTTCGCGATTACGGTTGACTGACTCTGCTTCATCCAGCTCGTAAAGCTGTTGATACAGCGTTTGGGTCAAAATTTCCAGGGTTTCATCGTCCATTGAGTTTTGGCTGAAATCCAGGGTGAGTTCGATGCTATCCATGTCTATCTCCTACGACAATAACCATTCAATCGAGTGAGACTACGTGGGCCAGGGAAGAAAATCAAGAATTAATAATTAGTTAAATATAATATATCTATATTACAGATACTATTGAAAAATACTTGAGCACGTCATTTGATACGCACAAGCACCACAAAAAAACCCTGAAAGCCGGTTCCGACTTCCAGGGTTTTTTCATCGACCTTCTGAGCTTTCCCCGCAGAATGGCTCAGATCAAAATTCAACCGCTAACTGTAGCGTCAGCGTATCTGATTCATCGCTCGACCCATTGACAATGTTCACTCCACCATCATTACCGATGCCAACATCACCTGAGTCATATTCGTTTTCATGCCGCCATTCGAAAGATAAACTGGTGTTATCAAACACATCCACGGACACAGTGAACAGATACACCGACTCCGGTAGGGACAAGGCCAAAGCTTCGTCGGTTTCCTGATACGCCAGTGCGATTGTTGCATCCCTCCCGAACAGGTTCATGCCATAGGCGACTTCCAAATTAAACGCTTCTGGCTTGGCACCGCTGCCATTATGCGACAATTCATTTGCCTGAAACGATTCAGTCGCGGTCACGTATTCCCCAATGAGTTGCCAGTCGCCCAAGCCCAATACTGCGTACACCGCCACACCGCCGATTTTGTCTTCTAAAGTGTTGGCGTTGAGTAAAGCACTACCCAAGGTGTCCGATTCGCCGATTTGATTGATCCAATCTAACCCCAGCGCCAGATTCATCGTATCCGACTCCATCGCCCAGGCGATGTTGGCACCGATTTGTTCAATCTGGCTGTGGTCATTGGTTTCGGTGTCGCCATTAAACACGTAAACTGAGCCGGAGAAAGCACCGCTTTCAAAACCGATTTGCACGACTGTGTCGCTGGTTTCTCCGATTTCCAACGTTAACGGATCAGACACATGATTGGATTCATAGTTACCGAATGGCACATAGATGCGGCCGAGAGTTAAAAAGAACGGTGTGACATCGGCATTGGCAAGGGTAATGCTCACTTCATCCACGCTGATGTCTTGGTTATCCGCATTGCCGCCTTCCTCATGCAGCAATAGGATATGCGCGCCAACCCAATCGGTAATCTGCGCATCCAAACCGATTTCCAGGGTGACGGCTTCGATATCGCTGCCATCCTCCTTCAACTGCGCACCGCCGTCTGCATGCGTGGAGAAAGCTTCAACCTCAACGGCGCCACTCACTTCCAGGCTTTTAATGATGCCGTTGTCATGCGCCACATCTGGCGTTTGATGCTCAGACATTTGCGCAATTTTATTCTGCAATTGCTGGTTTTTTGCTTTTTCCTGAGACAATTGGCTTTCCAGATTCGCCAGGCGATCCTTAATCGCCTGAATTTCTTGCGCGATATCAGAACCCACCGCCGGAGACATCATCCCCAACGCCATTAATCCAATCACCATTGGTTTTAATTTCATGCATACAATCCTTATCCAAACACAGACCCAAACGCAGATCCAAATCATGAGAATGATTCTCATTACCATGTAGATGTCAGGTGATAGTATCGAGTCTTACCAAAACTCTCAAGCATTAAACAAACAAGCGAGATGAAATGAATGCGCCAGTGCGTCCAACGTTACCAACGCGTGAAAAGCCGAACGTCGATTGGCAACGCGATGAAGATGGCAAATTGACGCCTGCAACCTGTTATACTGGCATGGTCTTATTCAATTTCCCAACAAGCTGAGGGTCAATCTATGTCAGAAGTCGCAACAACATTTAAGACGGTTGATGAGCTGATCCAAGCTGGCTTTACCGACGACCAGGCAAAAAGGGTGGTCATTGCCATTGGGGAGTACCGGGATACTGAGCTCGCAACGAAACAGGATTTCTCCCGGTTAGAATTGAAAACGTCTGAGATAAGAACAGAGCTGGAAGAAGTCAAAGGTGGTATTGCGTTAATCGATCAGCGCGTAGCAAACTTGGAGTCTAACGTAGCTGAAAAATTTTCGGGTTTGGAAGAAAGGTTCGACAAACTGGAATCCAACACCGCAGAAAGATTCGACAAACTGGAATCCAACACCGCAGAAAGATTCGACAAACTGGCATCTAGCACCGCAGAAAGGTTCGACAAACTGGCGTCTAGCACCGCAGAAAAAATTGCTCATTCGGAATCCAACACAGCCGCAAAAATTGCTGATTTGGACACTCGCACAACAGAAAAAATTGCTCACTTGGAACTCACGCTTAAGAAAGATATTCAATCCATGGAATATCGTCTTGTGATTAAACTTGGCGTGTTTTTTGTCGTTTCAATCAGTATTGCATTGGCAATTGTCAGATTGTTATAACAGTCACCCATAAAAAACACGCCAGCAAAACACAGTTTGTGTTGGGTGTCCGTTTAATCCGCTAACACAGTGTGATCTGGCGGTTTTGCAAGCGATGCAGCCAGTAAACGAAAATCATCCAATGAATCCGATTGAATCGCGGCTTTATGTATGCTTTTTAAGACGCTAATCTCCGTGACTAAATGAACCATTTCGATCACTTCCTTCGGAATATGGCCATATTTTATATCCAACACGTCAATAATCGCTTCACGGGCATTCGTCAGTGCGCCTTCCTCCCGACCTTCTTCTCGGCCCACTGCCTTGCCTTCTTCCCGGCCCACCGCTTTGCCTTCTCTCCGGCCCACTTCTTGACCACTCCGCCAACTGTCTTGTGAGACGCTTTTCTCCCACCGTTGGATTTCCTGAGTCAACTCGTCTTCATCCTCAATATATTGAATGTCACTCGATGTTAGGGTGCTTTGCTTGATCCGCTCAATAATTTTAGAGAACACTTCGTGTGTTTCAAAATCCTTGAAATCCGCTTTCGTATTTTCTCTGTTTTTGGTTTTTTGTGCAAAAATAAACCAATCTTTATAACGCTGCAACTTGTCTGATTTGATAATGTTTTTTTGAAACATAAACGTGAGCGAATTCTGCCCCAAAAATGACATCCCCTTGTGATCGTTTTCCAGGTCTTGAATCACTTTTAAACGCTTTTCTAATAGCGTTTTCATCTGCGGTGCTTTCCACAGCCTATCCGTCGTTAAAAAATCCAACACGGTGTGTGGCATTAACCGATAAGCCGCATAGTCCAAATCAAATCCTAAGCTGTCATCCACCATCCAGACTAACGTGGTGACGGGCTCCAGCCGACGATAATCTTTGATTTCTTTCACCTTACCGCTGGCCTGATCCATGATCAGTTTTTTCTGCGGCAGGGTTTCAAGCTGTAATCCAGAGTTCAACGCGTGATAGAGAAAAAAACGCTGAGCAACATCGGGTTTATACCATTGTTGCATGTCGATGATGACAAATTGATCCCCTATTTTGACCCTGAAATCGAATTCAACAGCGGCGGCTTGATCCGTCAATCGCTTAGTGTTGTCTAACAACTCAATGCTATTGATGCTGACCTGTAAAAAATCTTCCAGAAAGGCTTGTGCTATGAAAAGATCTGAAAATACTTTCTTAAAAAACCGGTCATAGTTAAGCGGCGCGAGATACATGTCGGTGGTCCAATTGATGGCCAAAATGATACGGGCATTTTGGCACAGGGCTACCCGGAACCATAGATTTTTATACGGGCATTTAGATAGGATACCCCACTTTTAACGCTACGATTAATCCTGTATTCAGGATCCCCGCCTAAGCAGTCATCTAAATACAAGAAAACGCATCCGCTAACACAGTTGATCTGGCGGTTTTGCAAGCGATGCAGCCAGTAAACGGAAATCGCCCAATGAATCCGATTGAATCGCGGCTTTATGTATGCTTTTTAAGACGCTAACCTCTGTTACTGAATGAACCATTTCGATCACTTCCTTCGGAACATGGCCATATTTTATATCCAACACGTCAATAATCGCTTCACGGGCATTCGTCAATGCGCCTTCCTCTCTGCCTTCTTCCCGACCTTCTTCCCGACCTTCTTCACGGCCCACTGCCTTGCCTTCTTCCCGACCTTCTTCCCGGCCTTCTTCTCGGCCCACTGCCTTGCCTTCTTCCCGGCCCAGCACTTTGCCTTCTCTCCGGCCCACTTCTTGACCACTCCGCCAACTGTCTTGTGAGACGCTTTTCTCCCACCGTTGGATTTCCTGAGTCAACTCGTCTTCATCCTCAATATATTGAATGTCACCCGATGTTAGGGTGCTTTGCTTGATCCGCTCAATAATTTTAGAGAACACTTCGTGTGTTTCAAAATCCTTGAAATCCGCTTTCGTATTTTCTCTGTTTTTAGTTTTTTGTGCAAAAACAAACCAGTCTTTATAACGCTGCAGCTTGTCT
>Ga0256847_1000033_pt1 | contig 87097 bp, 66 predicted proteins | sample TeddybearmetaG_FD_189099 | JGI IMG/M metagenome (GOLD analysis project Ga0256847, IMG submission 189099) | Hydrothermal vent microbial communities from East Pacific Rise, Pacific Ocean - Teddybear | ecosystem: Environmental > Aquatic > Marine > Hydrothermal vents | place: Pacific Ocean: East... | reverse complement strand
AACAAGGCAAAAAACCTGCCTGCCGGCAGGCAGGCGTAGACAATGCAGGGCATTGGCGAGGCTTTTTAACGCTGTAGAAAGATAAAATAACAAGTAGAAAATGTTACTTTATTATTGAATCATTCCTTAGCGGGTTAATAATATTTATTTAATTAGATGAAACGAGCAGACTTTTTATCAAATAAGTTCCAATTTCAAAATCCGAACGATTCCTCTCCAACCTCTCCTTATGTTTGTGGTGTGAAAAGGGCATAAATCCCTTGCCATTCAAATTTATAATAAATACAGGCTAAGATAAAACTTCTTAAGAATGTTAATGACATTCCTTAGGGGTGGATTCCTATGGCCTGTTTTCAAAACATTGAAATAATATACAATAATGCAAAAACTTAGTTTAACAACCCTAATAATTGTTCTAATGACAATCTTGGCTTTTAGTCAGGAATTGACACAAACAGTAAGAGGTATCATAATCGATACCGACAGCAAAATGCCCCTAATTGGATCGACCGTAATTATATCAGGCACCTCTCCAATAATTGGTACTACAAGTGATGTGGACGGGACCTTTAGATTGGAAAACATCCCATTAGGTAGGATTACCTTACAAATCTCCTTTTTGGGTTATGAGAACATTACCATTCCCAACATTGTGGTGAACTCAGGTAAAGAGGTAGTCTTAAATATAAGCATGCAGGAATCTGTTTTAAAAATAGATGAGGTAGTTGTCATCGCATACGATGAAAAAGGAAAGGCTAGGAATGATATGTCTATAATTAGTTCGCGCTCCATTTCAGTAGAACAATCAAAACGTTACGCTGGCGGCTTTGACGATCCTTCCCGCATATTGTCTAATTTTGCTGGGGTAACAAGTACTCAAGATGGGAGCAACGATATTGTTGTAAGAGGCAATTCACCCAAATACGTCCAATGGCGTTTGGAAGGTATAGAAATTTCAAATCCTAATCATTTTTCGGATCAAAACTCGGTAGGCGGAGGAATTAGTGCCCTAAACAATAACTTATTAGCGACCTCTGACTTTTATACTGGGGCATTTTCCGCTGAATACGGAGATGTTTTATCGGGTGTTTACGATGTGAAATTAAGGGCAGGGAATAACGAAAAAAGGGAAGTCACTTTTGGTTTTGGTTTATTGGGTACCGACCTGACATTGGAGGGTCCCTTTAAAAAAGGTTATGGAGGTTCATTTCTTTTTAATTACAAATACTCTACGATATCTTTGATTTCTGATCTTGATTTAGTTGAACTTGATGGAACCTTAAATTTTCAAGATGCCGCCTTTAAAGTTGTCCTGCCTACTAAAAAATTGGGTGTATTTTCTTTCTTTGGTCTAGGAGGTGTAAGTAGTTTTTTGCTGAAAGATGTAAAACCTGATTTTTGGACTACACCGGACAACAGCACATTAACTAAAGGTATTAGTGAAGACTATGACAAAGGGGCACATCTATCGAATGTTGGAATGAATCACACTTTCCCTATTAATAAAAATAGTTTTGTTAAAACGTCACTCTCTTATTCAGGTAGTGGAATCGATGATGTTATTTTTAAGTTAAATACAATTCCAATATACAATAGTGAAGATGAATTTTTAAGAGACTCAATTATAAGTAAGCGCTTAGATTATAAAAGCAAATTAAAGAAATCAACCTATAGAGGAGCTATAACCTATAGCAACAAACTGAATGCAAAAAATAAAATTCAAATAGGCACTAAATACGCTCTTATTGCATATGATTATAATCAACGTTGGTTTGATGAAGATATAAACGATTTTTTCACTGCTGTAGATTTTAAAGAAAATGTAAGTACGGTAAGTAATTTTATCAACTGGAAATACCGATTAAACAATGACATTACAATAGTTTCTGGGTTTCACAACATGAATGTCCTACTCAATAAAAAATATACATTGGAGCCCAGGTTGGCTGTAAATTGGAAGCTAAACAATACAAGTTCTTTTAATATCGGTTATGGCAAGCACAGTAAAATGGAAAGTATACACAACTATTTTGCGAAGGTAGAAAATCCAGATGGGTCGATAGTAGAACCCAATAAAGATCTGGGTTTACTAAAAGCGCACCATTATGTTTTGGGCTATGAAAAACGGTTTACAAAAAATTTAATGGCCAAGGTAGAAGTATATTACCAGGACCTATATACTACATACTTGTAAAAGTTTGTAAAAAAAACAAAGTTTTGGAGTCAAACCAATTCTAATTTTTTGAATTTCAGTATTTTATAACAAATACTTTGCCCCAGTTTTGTTAGTTTATATTTAAATGACCTATTTATTTTTTGAAGAACCTTATGAGCCCTTAGTTTAGCAATTAATCTAGTTATTTTGCCACTGATTTTTTTAATCGCAGAAGGGTCATTAACATCTATTTGAAATAGATTCTTTTCTAACAAAACTTGACGCAACATTTTGTTTGAAAAGGGTTGTATGTCGAATTTTCCGTGACTGATCGCCTCTAAAATTAGGCATGTTTGTTTAGACAATAAATTGAAAGCGGAATACTTTACAGGATTTTTGTTTTTATTAATGCGACTAGTAGATTCACTAACTTGTTCTATCTTTTTATCCCAATCCTTTGGTTCTTCTACTTGTGATAGACTATTGAGATATTTTAGATTGCACGACTTTGCAATTTGAGCGCAGCGATATAAATTAGATACTGCTTTGCCCATCGGCACCCATGCCTTGGTTGGTATATTCTTTCTCACCACGTCTCTATATATTTTAAAAGCACGTGAATTATTGATGGTCGTTTCGATTCTTAATACACTATTTTTATCATACATTTTTACAGAGTTCCTTTCTAGATAGTGTTTTACTCGAAAGCCTTGATCAAATCGTTTGGTGCTGCCAGTCACTTCTTTGGTAGATAGGTGGTGTAATTTACGACCAAAGAAGGTATAGATATCTTCTCCTCCTTTGAAATAAGTGGCATGTTGTATCAAACCAGGGTAGAGACCTTTTAGCTCTTCACGTTTTTTAAATAGTACGTCGCTAGCATACTCGGATTGATGAGTACACCACATATAGCCTCTATCAAAAATGGATTCTATATCAGATAAAAATGGATTGATTCTGTTAGCTAAAACATTGAAGAATCTATCCCATTTTTTGGTGACTAAATTCTCTGCAAGTTGTTGGGCTTTTTCTAAATCTTCTACCCAAGTGATGCTATTATCATACGTTTTATACGCAATGTTTTGTTTATCCAAACAACGTTTTAGATCTTCTTTGCCATTAACATATATTTGGATAGTGAACGGATACCAACTTTGTATTTTAAAGTGCATCCATCCAAATTCAACGTCGTTATAAAATAAATAATAATGTAGATGTTGCCGATTTTCTTTGATTACCTCTAATTCTTTGAGGGCTTTATTGCCTCGAAGTCGAAAAGATGGAGAGGTTTCCTTGCAACTGATTATTGAGATGAGTCCTTTTTTATTTGGACATTTTAAAAAGTCCTTTTTTGCAATTTGATCTTTACTGTTTCTGGAATTGTTGACATAATGTATTGCAACATCTTCTTCTTTAGCTATTTGATCAATATGATTTCTAAATAAGTGTTGCTGAGTCTTCATGAATTTATCGTAACCCAATAACCTTATTCCTTTTTGGCTCAAATAGTAATAGATCCCTTTATCAGGAAAAAAACTAGATAGGTAGCCTTTAAATATTAGCCTGTCAAAACCATGTAAAACGCCATCTATCTTTGTGAGGTGTTGTTCTGCAAATGTCATAAAGTAAATTTTCTACTAATTTAGTAGATTATTTGATTATTTGAAAACATTACTACATGGTTGCGACTTGTCGCGTTATGATCTTCCTGTAGAAAATAATGACACCAGTTATTATGCGACTATAAATGAAGGAGCTGATTTTAGATATGTTGACTTAGTTAATGAAGGAAGTGGGAAAAACTACGGAGTAGAACTTACGGTAGAGCGCTTTTTAGCTAATAATTATTACTATTTAGTTAACGCTTCTTTATTCAATTCAAAATATAAATCTTTAGAAGGTGTCGAGCGAAACACTCAATACAATGGTAATTATTTAGTAAATGTTTTGTTTGGTAAAGAATTTGTAAACCTTGGTAAAAATCGAAATCGAACACTGTCTTTAAATGCCAAACTATTTTATGGGGGTGGCAAAAAATATATTCCTCTGTTAAGGGATGATCATGGAAATGTAGCAGTTGACCCAGCTAACGACAATTTCTGGGATTATGAAAAAGCTTATGAAAATAAGATCGATGATATCTTCCAATTAAATATATCGGCGAGCTATAAGATTAACAAAGCCAAAACGACACATGAATTTTTCATTAATATAGATAACATTACCAACTACGTAGGCAAATTGACAGAATATTACGATGAGAGTGAGTCTGATTCCGTTGGCCACATTTCCCAATTTGGTTTTTTCCCTAACTTGATGTACCGAGTATATTTTTAAATAGTGAAGTGATTTAAAAACTAAGGTTAAAATGATTTGTAAGTGCTTGGTTAACAAGATGAAGCTCTTTTGGAGAAACTTAGCCGTAGCTAAGTGCCGAGAAAAAGCTGATATATTGTGAATCAATGACTTGCAAAGGAATTAACATTATGTTCTTAAATCACTTCAGTATATAAATGAATAATTACAGATCGACCGCCAGATTATTTGGCCTATTTTTCATATTAACTTTTTTGTCATACGGAATAGGAAGTAGCCTTATAGCATCTATTCTAACTGTCCCAGATTTTCTTTCCAGTGTTTATTATAACCAAGTACAGATTGTAGTTGGGGCTATCCTGATGGCTTTAGTACATACTTTTACAAATATTGCGTTACCAGTATTAATGCTGCCTATATTAAAGCCTAATTACAAATATTTAGCAAATGGATACTTTAGTTTCGCAATAATGGCAACCCTAATACTTGTGGTTGGGACACTATTTCTACTATTACTTATACCATTAAGTGAAGAGTATGCAAAAGCTGGTTTTGTCATGACATCAAATTTTGAGACCACGGGAATTCTCCTGAAAAAGGCTGGTTTTTATGCCTACCATATGGGAATGGCCTTATGGTCCATAGGTGGATTGATGTTTGTTTCTGCTTTATACAAATCCAAGCTTATTCCACGTGGAATGTCAGTCTGGGGTATTATTGGATACATTGTTCTCACATCAGGCTCTGTTCTGGAGATATATGAACATCATGATATTGTTGAAATTATCAGTGTTATACCTGGTGGCCTATTTGAAATTGCACTAAGCATCTGGTTTATTGTTAAAGGTTTTAATACCCCAATGATAGTCCCCATGTCTCTGAAAGAAGATCGTTTCAGTGAAATCAATCAATAGTTTCACAAAAGTTGAAGTTACAGAAATTCATGCACCATCGGAATCTTCAACTATGTCAGGAATGATACATTAATAAAGTTCGCTTTTATACGAAGGTATTTTATTTTTCAACAAGGCAAAAAACCTGCCTACCGGCAGGCAGGCGTAGACAATGCAGGGCATTGGCGAGGCTTATTAACGCTGTAGAATAATAAAATAACAAGTAGAAAATGTTACTTTATTATTGAATCATTCCTTAGCTACAACAGATCTAGGTGTTTCGAGAGGGTGCATTTCAAAGTGACGTTTTATTAATTCTATTTTAAATAATTCTAATTGACTTTTTGCAGAATCGCAGAATCGCAGAATCTTCTTATGATGTTGACTTTTTAAATTTCCTTTCGTATGTCAAATAGTAAATGCGACTATTTGAAATGCACCCTTTCGAGAAATCGGCTAATGTTAACTCTTGCAAAGTGCAAAAGTAGCTTTAAATCCCTGTTAGTGCGGCATGCCCTAGTGTACAAAAGAAAAAGTACTTGACATGTTACACGCCAAGTACTTTCCATACATTCTATTCTCTAAAAGAAGTGATCTATTTTTTCACCCCTGGATCTCTTTCTAAAAATTCCTCATACAACAAAGTATGTCTACTCTCTAAAGGAACATTGTAACCAGAAATAAATAAATGTTTGATTTGAGTCTTTGTTTCAAATGGATCACCATCGGAAACAAATACATTTGCCACTTTTCCTTTTTCTAGACTTCCTATCTGATTGTCAACCCCAAATATCTCGGCTGGGATTATAGTTATTGCTTTGAGAGCTTCTTCTATACCCATTCCATATGCCGCAGCGAAACCAGCATTGAAAGGAAGATTTCTTACATTCTCTGTTTCATTCGTTCTGATCGCAACTTTTATCCCAGCTTTCTGCATGATAGATGGATTCTTGTATGAAATATCATAACTGGCTGATAAGCGACCAGGAATTGAAAGTACAGGTCCCGTGATTACTGGAATACCTGATTCAGCCAATTCTTTTGTAACTCTATATCCTTCTGAAACGCCAGTAAAAATTGCCTTAATATTGTTCTTTTCGACCCATTTTATTGCAGCTTTGATATCAATGTCTTTGTTTACCTCTATCATTAATGGAGCTACTCCTGTAACAACGGGAAGCAATGCATCCATTTGCGGATTGTAATCTTCCCTTTTTTGATTTGAAGCTTTTGCAGCAGAATCGATCGCAGCGTATTGTTTGGCTTTGTCCCAAATTCCATTCATCTTCTTCATTGCTTTCTCTCCATCTTTTTTGATGTCTTCAGGTTTTCTTCTATCCCTTCTTCCCCGCTTTCCTGTCGATGGAAAATTCATTTGTACGCCTTTGAATCCAGCAAACATCTGTTTAGGAGTATATCCTTGAAGATTTATCAAGGCTGCTGTCCCAGGGAATAATCCACCAGCGGTTTTAGCTATTACTGTAGTCACTCCATTCGTTCTAGTCACTGGTATAGAAACTGAATTAGGATTGACGGCCGTCAAAGCTTGCATATGTGGTGTAAAATCACCAAGCTCTCTAAAGTCTTGTGTCAATGAGATAGATCCTACTTCTGACAGGCCAAGGTTTGTTCCTCCATCAATAAAACCAGGATAGACATGCATCCCTGTACATTCTATTGTGGTCGATCCAGCGTCCATTTGAGTAACTGTCCCTATTTCTGCTATGATTCCATCTTTGATTAATAAATCCCCTTGGATCGTACCTTTTGTAACCGTATGTATGGTTGCATTCTTCAATAGAAATATACCCTTTTGTGACTTTTTGACCATTTGGGCTTGCATTGCCAATCCTGCAAACATTAAGATCAACATTATATATATCTTATTCATTTTTCTTCTTTTTAATTTGGAAGTGGTTTAAGAACGTATGTTAAAATGATTTGTATGGGCTTGATTTTCAAATTGAAGCGATTTTTGAAGAGCGTAGCCAAAGCTACGTGATAAAAAAATTGCGAAAAGTTGAGGATCAATGACGTAGAAAGGAATTAACAATATGTTTTTAATCCACTTCATGATCAATTATTAATGCTTATGCGATTCGCCAAGAAATAATTCATGAAAGACATCTTGCATACATCGTTCTTCATCCTCATGATTCAACTCAATAAAACTATCATTAAAATTTTCTTCAGGATCAATGTCGATTCTCATATCTTCAGCATCATTTTCAATATCAAATTTCACTACTCCATCTACAATCGTCATTTGTGGAATAGCATAAACAGACAATGGATGTGTATTAAAAATTGCAACATCACCATCTTTACCAACTTCCAATGAACCTACTCTATTGTCAATTCCTAATTGGATGGCTGGATTGATTGTTATCAACCTCAAAGCCTCATTGTCAGTAAGGTCACCATATCTTTGTGTTTTAGCAGCTTCATGATAAAGGTGCCTGATCAGTTCTCCTGAATCTGAATTTATAGACGTCACTACACCATTTCTGGTCAATATTGCGGCATTATAGGCTGTGCTATAATACACCTCAAATTTATATGCCCACCAATCTGAAAACACAGAAGCTCCTGCTCCAAATTCAGCCAACTCAGGAGCTACTTTAAATCCTTCATTGACATGCTGAAAACAAATCTTACTGACTCCATAATCTGACAAAACATTCATCAACATCAATATCTCATCAGCTCTATAAGAATGACAGTGAATGATAATTTTTCCATCCAGTATATCTTTCATAGTCTCCATTCTTCGACTATAAACTGGTGGAGTTTTTGTTTTTCCTCCTTTAAAATTTGCCCATTCTTTCTTATAGATTTGAGCTTCTGCAAATGCTTTTCTAAATACTTGTTCGACACCCATTCTTGTGCTTGGTGTGATATCTCTTCTTTCTCCATGAACCCGCATTGGATTTTCTCCTAAGGCAAATTTTATTGTTCTTGGTGCACCTTGCATTCTTAATGCATCAGGGTCCCATGTTCCATATCTATGTTTGATAGTCTCACATTCTCCTCCTACTGCATTCGCTGATCCGTGCATAGCATGTGATACTGTAACTCCACCAGCTAATGCTCGATAAATAGCAACATCCTGAGGGTCCAGACCATCTCCTACAAACACTTCTGAAGTCACTGGATTAGTCGCTTCATTTACTGTCTCTAATGCTATATGAGAATGCGCATCTACAATTCCGGGCATCACATATTTCCCTGTAGCATCTATGGTCTTGACATTTGAACCAGCACTTAGATTTTGACCTATCTGCTTTATTTTACCGTTCGAAATCAAAACGTCAGTATTATCTTTTACTCCGTCTGTTATTGTTAATACTGTTCCATTTTTAATCAGGATATTCCCTTTGTCTTGCGCAATGCTCGAAAAGCTGACAATTAGTGCACACAGACCTAATATATATTTCTTCATTTTCTTTTTATTATTTGTGTTTGAAAATTGAGCACACTTCTGTTACTCAGGTCCATCCTTTTTAGATCCTATCATAGGGAATGATCCGAATTCTGCAACCGAAACCGTTCCTTCAAAATCTGTACCTTCGAAAGTCACATCTATAGAGTACGGCATACCTTCCACGCTTATATCAAAAGTCAAGTTACTTCCGTCTAACACAACATCAGTACCATCGATGAAGTCACTTGGATCATCAGAAGTATTAATCTTTACTTCAATTTCATCACCACTTCCTGTAACGATCATCAAGCCAGATTGCTCATCTCCAGGAATTTCTACTTCATATCTCCAAGAGCCTTCGATAGCTACTTCTTCTCCATCACTGCTTTTCTTCTTTTTCTTTTCCTTATTTTCTTTTAATTGACCATCGTTGATCAGGTATTTGATTTTCGAATCTTTATCAAAAAATGACTTATCTGATATGAAAAGATTTGCAATTTTACCTGCTTCTATTGTTCCTGCTACATTGGAAATTCCAAGTAGTGAAGCTGGATTAGTAGTTAATGCAGCAAGCGCTCCTCTCTCAGATAATCCACCTTCTACCATTCTCAAGATATTAGGTTTTATATCCTTAGATTTTGTGTCTAATGAAGAAAAACTAAATGAAATACCTTTCTTTTCGAACATAGCTGCTTGACTTACATATTCGTCATGCGATTTTTTCTTCTTTTCTTTCAACATCTTCATTTCAGGTGTTTCTTCTTTCTTTTTTTTCTTTTTCACCTTCTTTTTATCCTTTTCACCTTTTTCACCTATTTCACCTATTTCATCCTTGACATCTTTTTCATCCTTGACATCTTTTTCATCCTTGACATCTTTTTCATCCTTGACATCTTTTTCATCCTTGACATCTTTTTCATCCTTGACATCTTTGACATCTTTTTCATCCTTGACATCATCTTCATCTTCATCTTTGGCATCATCTTCAATTTTCTCTGGAAGGTGCATCGAAAGCACTATTGCATGTCTACCGCCAATAATTTCATCCATAAGCGGCCAGCCTTGACGAACTCCAGTCAACACCATTTTGAACCCCAATTCTTTATTTAGAATCATTGCTCTATTTACATCTTTCACTTTCGCCGTATAGAAGAATACTGGCATTTGTTTATTCACCACAGGGAATAACGCTGACAGTTCTTCCGAATGATTTGGTCTTTCCAACCCTTGAGGTTTGAGGTTATACGATTTCAAATATGTATTGCTGTATTCCGCATTTTTATACAAATCCCTAAATTTTGACATCACACCAATAGTCGTTGCAGGAAACATCCTTCTTGCTGGTTTGAACTGAGCAAATTGAGATACATTTTCTCTGATGAGCGTTTGTTCAGGACTTCCTTGTCCAGTAGAAAGTACACTTCCTTGACCTGGCAACATTCTTCCTCGCGGAATTACATGAACAAATCCAAAGCCTAACTCTCTCATTTCACCCATAGACTTATCAGGCTTATCACCCATCGCTTCACGTACTGTCTTTTGAGGTGTTATACCTGCAAGTTTTTTCGGCGGATTTCCAGGGTTTTTAACCTTTGGTCCTTCTTTTTGTTCTTCAACTGCAATTCCAGAATGAGTACAGGCATCAATAAATCCAGCATACACATACATAGAATCCGCATCTACAACTTTAGCATCAAATGGCACCTTAATATTTGGTCCAACTGATTGGATGAGTCCGTCCTTTATTAAAATAGACGTGTTCGGTAATATTGTGCCCGGTTTTTGGACAACAAATGCATTTTTGATATAGTATGTAGATGTTACTTCTTTGGCATCATTGCTATTTTGCGCACTCCCGCAGTAGATGGTGAATAGACACATAATAAAAACAAGCAATCCTTGCCTCAAACTATTGGATTGGGTCATATATTCTAAGTTTTAAAATTTTAGATTGCGGAAGATAGTAAATTGCTTTTTCTCAGAATGATTTCTTCGACGAAAAGATGGGAGGAAATTTGGAATGTTGAATGTTGAATGTTGAATTTGGAATTTGGAATGTTGAATTTGGAATGTTGAATTAAGAATTAAGAATTAAGAATTGACCGTTGAACGTTAGCTACAGAGTAATCATATTAAAATAATGACAGGTCAAATGTGGAATCCAACGCAAAATATATGAAAGGAGAATAGAAATTGACTTTGTACAATCTTTCTCTTTCTAATTAATCTTATAGACAATTCCGGCATTCAAACCAATAGTGAAATATCTCTGGGTCACATTATTGAGCTCATTATTAAATTCATTGGGGTAATATGTGAAACGAGGGGCTATAAAGATATCCCCAAATTTTCCAAAATTACGGCCTATCATCAAGCCTCCAAAATAACTAAGACCAATCTTATTTTTGAATAATTTATTTAGCGCCAAATTAGTGTATTCCGATTTCGAAGTTAAAAGATTGCCTGTAGCTCTGGTCATGAAATTCACCTTTACTCCACCTTCAATTCCGATATCAAGTCCTGCTATGTATGTTGTATATCCGATTGAAATAGGAAAATCAAATAAATGAATATAATGATGTTGTCTATTACTTCCTGTAAATTTCGTTTCTAAAGCGATAGGACCTTTTACTGTAGTTATTGTATCTCCATTTTCAGAAACCGTTTCTGAGATAGGTCCGATGATCGTATCGTACTCAATGTATTCATATTTAAGATCCATTCTTTCAGAGATTCTTGAATATGACACTCCTGCTTTCAGATAAAAAGGAACATTATCACGAACAAGCATTCCATAAAGTCCTAACTCTATTCCTTCCAATGTCGATTCTGAATTCAATCGCTCATAATAAGCATCTGCTTCTTCAAAAGAATTTCCTTCTAATGTCTTCAATGGGAGGAAAAGTCCCACCTCAGGAACCAAAGCCAAATGCCACCCAGCATTGTCAAAAGATGGACAGTTTATTTTCATTCTGGAGAATAAATTGCCATCAACTTCATGGTCTTCAAGTATTTCAATAGACTTATCAAGATTTGCAATTGATAACTCATTTCTTGATCTTATTAATGTAGTGTTAGGTTTCGAAGCACTGTTAACATCGTTTATCTTTGATGAAGAAAATGCATCTTTCATAATGTAAGAAGAATTGGTATTACTTGATTTGGTATCACTTGAATTAATCTCAGTTCCAAATTGATTTTGAACAGTAGATTGAAGTTCAATAATAGGTTTATAGTTGGTAGCTGGAGTCGTTTCGTTATTAGTAATGGAAGATTTTGATATTTTATTATTTGTTGTTGATGTTTCTACTTTTCTTTTGGTTGGATTTAAATTTTCGTTTACTTCAGTAAGTGTTTCGTTTAATGTTTCAGAATCATTGTCAATAACTGAGGTGTTGGCTTCTCCAATTATTGAGTTTTTAGTATTTAATACAGCTTCAGTATTTTCTTTATGGTGAGATACTGCTTCAGTAAGATAAGGTTTATTCAAATCACTCTGATTAGAATCCATAAACTTCCATGCTAAAGCGGAAAGTGCAATCAATAAAAATGGTATAATCATCCAAAGAGCGAAACCTTTCCGCCTGAGTTGCTTTCCCAAATCGAGCGAAGCCAAGAGTGCATCCATTTGGACGGTTTCTTTTGAGCCTTCAAGCTCTTTTTTGATATGTTTCTCAAAATCTAAATATTTCATATCTATTCTTTTATATCAGGTGTAAGTGATTTACCCTCTGATCTTCTTTTTCTTGTCGTTGTTTAATTATTTCTATAACTCTTGCTCTTGCCCTACTTAGTGATGCTCTTGAAGTACCTTCTGATATTCCAAGCATTTCACTTATCTCTCTATGATTATATCCTTCTATCACAGACATATTAAACACTACAAACAAACTCCTAGGCAATTCGCTTAGCAAAGCTAATATTTCTTCCTTTCCTAATCTACTGTACACTTTAGGTATTTCACAATGTTGTACACTATCATGCAAGAGATCAGGCTCATGATATTTTTGAAAGTGTTTTTTCTGAAATGTTATCGAACAGTTCACTGCTATTCGTTTCAGCCATCCTTCAAAAGAACCTTTACCTGAATAACTTTTTATGTATTTAAATATATTTATAAATGCTTCCTGCAAAGCATCATTTGCCGATTCTTGGTCTTTTGTATATCTCCTGCATATCGAAAGCAATACTGGTGCATACTTACGCACTAGATATTCCTGACATTCTGGTGTGCCAGATTTACAACCTTCTATGATTTTATCAATCTCCAAGATTCTATCAACTGTTTTATAAGTATTAGTCTAGAATAACAAGTTCATGTGCAATATAACATCCACTATTACTATCCAATACTATTACATAGTATTCTCCTTTCTCTAATTGCATTTGAACATTTATTTCTGTAACATCATCTCCATTTTCGCTATCTATTACAATCGCCCCTCCCACTTCACAATCTTGACAATTTTCACTTGTGTTTACCTCATATTCAATATGTCCATCTGCGCAAGTATCACATGAAGCATTATTAATAGAACCAACTTCTAGTCCTTCAAATTGTGGCAAATTAATCGTTTCTGAAATTAAGCAATCACTATATAATGGATTTTCAGACCCTATTTCAAAACGATATCCAGCTTCTATTATTGAAACATCTAACTTTCCATTAACCATATTGATTGGTATCTTGTCACTTGAACCGAAGGATTGATAATAATAATCAAAACCTTCCTCCATATCTGAGAATGTAATTATTCCAGCATCACAATTGTATGCAGGACTAATCTCTGGTAAAGTACCAATATTGGCTAAAACTACAGAATTACTCCTTATGCATAAGTTTGCATCAGTAATGGTCACACCATAATTACCCGCCGTATAGACATAAAGTTCATCCCCAGTTTCTCCTTCAACACTCCATTTGTAAGTGTATGGCTTATATCCATCAATATCCTGAATTATAATACGTGTTGCATTGCAAAAGTCTTCAGTCATTAATTCAAATTGTGTAGTAACCTCTTGTACAATAACGGATTCCGTAACATCACATCCACTATCATCTTTGATAATTACTGTGTAGATTCCTGGAGACAAATCTTTTACTTCGGCGTCATTCGAAGTGAATCCATCAGGACCTTCCCACTCATAAGTTAATGGTTCTCTTCCACCTGCAACATCTAAAACTATAAAACCACTTGTCAAAAGGCATTCTGTATTTGATGCATACATTGACTCAATGCTCAACCGTTTATGACTTGATACTTCATCGCATAAAAAGTAATCACATCCTGTAACTATATCTTTCACTGAAACACAAACTTCTCCTCCTGAAGAAGGATCATTAAAAAATGAATTTGCTGATCCATCTTGCCATTCATATGTGTAATCCTCAGAGCCGTTTAATACTTCAACCAAGACCCTATTATATTCACCATCGGTACAATAGTCGTCTTTTACATAAGTAAAAACTAACTCTGCTGTACATACCTCATCGCACACATCTAGTGTCAATGGCTCAGAGGAATTACTGCTTAGTTCTAGAATTTCACTTGCTGTTTCTGTATCATCATTATATGCAAAAATCGAAAATGAAGAAGAAGAGTTACAGGATATAGCTTCTAAATTGATACTAAACGCACCATTGGCGTTAGGGTAAAATATATTGGTTAGACCATTGCTTACAATTATGATAGTCGAATTCTCGTTTAATTCACCATTGCACTCTATGGTTCCTGATATATAAATTTCATCCACTTCAATTACTACATCTCCAATAGTCCCTACATCTTCAAATGGATCAAGGTTTAATTCTTTAATGATCCCCCCACAAATTGGATGCAAAACCTGAAATTTTAGATTTTCGCCTAGCGGTACTTTACCACAAAAGAATCCATCGTGATCCGTTATCCCTATTCTTGATGGAAGTCCATTATTAATAATCTGAACTTCATAATTTTCTGCTGGAAGCTGGTTATCATAAATAAGCTTACCACAGACTTGTGATATACCACTGGACAGTGCCATATTCCAATATCCTAAAGTATTTATTGATACATAAAAGTTTTGCTTGTCATTGCTCGTAATTATATTTTCATGCCATAGTCCATCATCAAAATTAAAACTCCAAGCAGGCACATCATTTTCAACAAAATTTTGCAATTCATTGTCTATTGGGAAAATTAAATCAGCTACTTTATCCGATTTCAGCCTTAGTTTTTGATTGTCAAAACCTCTAAGTTCCACAACCATCACACCGTATGTTGACAATACTCGATGTCTACCTTTATTATCTAGTCCTAATAATCCGCCTGACATTCTAACCCCTAATTCAGGATCATTGGAAGAAATCCTGTATGCAGTTGATTTGACAATACCATCATATGTTGATCCATTAGCTCGAATTAAACTTGATGGAGGAAATGTAATAGTTCCACCACCTTCAATTTCTATTGTTCCTCCGTCTGAAGCTTGAAAAGATTCCACATTTCTAATCTTAAGCATCATTATCTTAGCTGTGCCCTTGCCATTTGAATTTGGATAAACAAGATCAGACCCTAATAAGTAACCTGACTTTTCTACTTTAACAAATGTCCCTTGAGGATCAAGTTTTGTATCTTTAAAAATGAAAACACCAAATTCATTGGTAGTAGTCGCACCACTATAGATTGAAACATTCGCTCCAATAATCGGACTATTTGAGTCATCAAAAATATAACCTATAAGATCACCTTCAATTTCGTTAAACACCAGTGGAACAGTTGTTTGATTGGTTTGCTCAGTATCAGGATTGACATCTCCTATATCATTATGGCAAGACATAACAAGCATAGTCATTATAAGCGTGAGCAATAAAAAGTTGCATTTTTTTAACATAAATACATGCATTCTAGTAATGAACTTAAGTCCATTAAATTTAAAAATAAAATGCCATTGGAGACATCTGTATAATATAGAGTGATGTCAAGACAAGAATGCTGCTCCAAAAGAGCAATTAAATTTAAAATTCAAAAACATCATTAGGAAAGCCTAAATCGGATGGGACCTCGCCTTCTTCAACTCCTAACATATCAAAAGACAAAACTTGGCTCTTGTGGCTGACCGCTAATTTAGTGCCGCCTTTCAAGGTTTTCCAATTTTCCCAACTCATATACATTCCTTTAACAGGGATTATACTGGTCCACATCTTATATCCAGAAGGTATATTATTTTCATCCAAAAGCCACAAATATCCATCGCCTGGTGTGACTCCTCCAGATTCGTAGGTGACCATTAATCCTTTCTGTCCTTTCTCTGTTTTGACCACCGTTCGTTTAGTGCCGCGATCAAATACCTTGAATGGAGCAAACATCCAAAATGAATCGTTACACCAAAAAGACCAAGCTTTTTGGATAAATTCGTTTTTTTCAACACCATCCAATTTTATTTCATTTTTGAATGCAATTCCATCTACCTTATCCAGACTCATGATGACTTTATTGTTTTCCCATGTAATCACTGCATTATTTCCTTGTTTATCCCATAGAAATTTATGCCCTCTCATGAACTCCCATTTCAAGTATTTTAATGAATCCCATGCAGGTTTGTTAAGTGCTTCAAACATAGAATGAGCAAGAGCATCAGCATTCTCACCTTCTATTTCTTTCGGTCTGTCTTCACTTAAGAATTTGACCACTCCAAATAATACAATGGCGATAAACACAAGAATAATTATTAGCCATTTAAAAATAGATTTAAGCTTTGACATGAATGCATTATTTAATGAAGTGATTTACTAAAGACTTCAATGAATTGAATAGTACAACATAATAATGAATATACTTCTAAATTGTTCGCGAAGACATCTTTGGGCTAAAAGTAGGGCTTACAGTATCTTTTTTGCATTTTTGCGCGCCATATGTTTAAAGTTAATCGTTAAAATATTGTCTTTTTAGTGATTTTGATACTAAAAATGATTAACCAAACGTATATAAAAACGAAGCATGTTAAAATACTACTATTTACTATTTACCATCCTAATACTTGGAGGTTGCTCATTAACTGATAGCGACAAGCCCATTCCTTCTTACTTGGTCATCAATGAAGTGAACGTATTCACTACCGAAAGTCAAGGTGCTCCTACACATAAATTATCAGATGTATGGATTACTGCTGATAATGAACTAATAGGTGTTTTTGAAATTCCTATCAAGATTCCAATAATAGTAACTGGAGAAACAACAGAATTCAAAATTAGTCCTGGTTTTCGAAATAATGGAGAGACTTCCAGATCATTCATTTACAACTTGATGACCCCTCAGGTAATGACTATACCACTTGCACCCGGAGAAGAAGTAGAAATATCACCAACATTTACATATGCTGAAAATGCAATTTTTGATTTTGTGGAAGGATTTGAAAGTTCAGGGCATATATTCTCACTTGATCTAGACAGCATCCCAGAAACATTCATTGATATCACAGATGAAGATGCAATAGAAGGGTCCAAGTCTGGTAAGATTAGCCTAGATGAGATTAACAATGATATCACTGTCGCTACTGTATTTAAATATGAACGAAGTCAAAGTGTAGGTAGTGAATCCTATTTTGAAATGGATTATAGGTGTGACATACCTTTTTTCGTAGGTGTAATCTATGTTCAGGATGACAAAGTAGTGACGCAACCATTGATAGCACTAAATACCAAGGCAGAATGGAATAAAATATATATAGATTTCACTTCTATATTGACAAGTCCACAGATAGAAAGTTACCGTGTTTATTTAACTACAAACGTAGAACAGCTGGACCAAACTAGTGGGGAGATCTTTTTAGACAATTTAAAATTTGTTCATTTCTAGGGATTGATGAAAAACATAAAAAAAACTACTACTTATTTCTACATACTGTTAGATTATCTATCAGCTATGTTGGCTTGGTTGTTTTTCTTTTATTATAGAAAAAGTTTTGAAGCTTGGCCATTTTCTTGGGATGATGTCTTTGAAGATGAGAAGCTCTACCATGGTTTAATTTTTGTGCCGATTATTTGGATTCTTCTTTATTCTATTTTTGACAAATACAAAGATGTATACCGTTACAGTCGATTATCGACACTGAAGCGAACACTCGTTTTATGTTTTATGGGATGCTTGGTTCTATTTTTTACGATATTATTAGATGACACTGTACTTCAGCATGAGGGATATACCTATTTCAATAGTTTCGCTTGCTTGTTTGGGCTTCACTTTACAATTACAGCAATAGTTCGAATGACATTTTTGACCTTGGCTAAGAATAGAGTTAAATCTGGTAAAGTCACATACAATACGCTCATTATTGGAGGAGATAATAATGCGCTTGAGTTGCATGATGAAATCATAAATAGACCTTATAGCCTTGGATTTAATTTTGTAGGTTTTATTGATTCCAATGGAAAAAGCGAAAACCATCTAGAAGCTAAATTACCCAATCTCGGTAAAGTAGCTAACCTGGCAGAAGTATTAGAAAGAGAACGAGTGGAAGAGGTAATTGTAGCTGTAGAAACATCTGAACACAATAGGATCAAAGATATTTTTGATATCCTTTTTGACTATAGTAATAAGATTATCATCAAAGTAATACCTGACATGTATGATATCATGTTGGGTTCCGTAAAAATGAATCATATTTTTGGGGCCGTCCTTATCCAAATCGAGCAAGACCTGATGCCTTACTGGCAAAGGGTAATAAAGAGAGCCATAGATATTTTCGCATCAGTATTCGCACTGATTATTTTATCTCCGATTTTGATATTCGTTATCCTGAAAGTAAAACTTTCTTCACCTGGGCCTATATTTTATATGCAAGAAAGAATCGGTCTCAACGGAAAACCTTTTGATATCATTAAGTTCAGGTCTATGCGAATAGATGCAGAAGATGCTGGCCCGCAATTGAGTTCAGATACTGATTCCAGAATGACTAAATGGGGTGCCATAATGCGTAAATGGAGACTGGATGAAATACCTCAATTTTGGAATGTTATCAAAGGCGAGATGTCATTAGTAGGGCCAAGACCAGAAAGACAATTCTATATAGATCAGATCGTATTAAGAGCTCCTCATTATAAACATTTATTGAAAGCCAGACCAGGAATCACAAGTTGGGGACAAGTAAAGTATGGCTATGCCAGTAATGTCGATCAAATGATTCAGCGGTTAAAATTTGATATACTTTATATTGAGAATATGTCTTTGTCGTTGGATTTTAAAATTCTGTTTTATACGGCATTGGTTTTGATTCAGGGGAAAGGGAAATAAGGGGGAAATAAACTTATCCCCCATTATTTTTGCTATTCTATCAAGATTATTAAGAATAATATCACTAGAGTTTTGATTAACCATTAATATTCGATAATTATTTTCCTACATTTAGTTTTTGACAATCTTTATCAATTGAAATTTGTGATTTGAATCAAAAACTTTCAAAAAATATATTCCAGAATTAAATTGATGGATATCTAGTTCTTGAAGATGATCTTGTTTTTCGAAATTAAATTCAATTTGTTTTTGTCCTATTACATTATATACTTCTACCCGATCTAGTAATAAGTCCGTTGAAAACAGATTTACTGAACCACCTGTAGGGTTAGGATAACACTTTATTTCATTTTTAATTAGACCTTGAGCAGTAGATCTTGCTACAGTATTTTTATTTAACTTCTCCGAACTTGATACAGAGTTATTGACATCAACTTCTTTGTTTACTATACTGTTATCATTGGGATCATCATTTACTATACAATCTTCAATATCGCAACCATACGGCCCCACTTCAATAGAATTAATTTGGCAATCTTCAAATGTAAATTCGAAAGTATAATAATGTAATTCACAATCAGAAGGAACTTGATATTGGAGATTTGCCGGATTCCAGCTACTAAATCCTAGATTATGTTCAGCTATGAGTTCAGTAATGTCAAGATAGACTTTGATATTGGCAACAATATTATGATCACTGTAAAGGAACATTTCAAATTTGCAATCATTATTATTCCCATACGTTTCTTTGAAGGTGATAATAGGGCAATTTTTACAATTTCCATTTTTACAATATTGACCTGTAGGACATGGATTTGATGAACTACAATCATTGATTTGTTCTCCAACATAAATACAATTGCCATTAAAACATTCATAATCTGGTGCCTCACACTCAGGGTCACAGTCATCCGTAGGAGGGACATCATCCTCTTCTATACAAATACCATCAGGTCCACAAATATAGCCAATAGGACAATCAAAATCTTCATCACATTCGACGACACAAACCCCATCCACACATGTTTCTCCTAGATTACAATCGCTAAAAAAAGCATCAGGATCACATTCTATAGGCACACATTCTCCATTGACACATTCAAATCCAATAGCAGGACAATCCCAATCACTTGCACATTCATCATCACTTCCAGGGTCACCGTTAGAGTTATTACATGGTGTACAACAAGGTCCTCCACAATCAATTCCAGTCTCACACCCATCACTTATTCCATTGTCACATGAATCCGAACATTGGCATGTAGGCCCACAATCTGGCCATGTTTCGTTACCATCTCTTACTCCATTAAAGCAATCAGAACAAGGTTCACAATTCAATCCTCCACAATCTATATCCTCTTCGCCCTGATTTTGTATCCCATCTTCACATGAAGGACATGTTCCTTCACAAAAAAATTCGAACTCTGGACATTTTATATTATTACAAATGATATCATTACAATCTTTAGAATCAGGCCAAATGTCACAGATTGTTGTCCAATTCATACAAGATGTAAGTAAGATATACTCATCTGTAAACACTTCTTCAAACAAGTCTCCAGATTCAAAAAGACAATAAGCACCAGACTCACATATATATTTACTTCTCCACAGGCCATTTTGCATATAACTTTGGGCATCAAAACCAGTCTCATCCATTTCTTTGTTGAACCCTGAATAAGCGTATTTTATTGACTTTTCAGTAGATCCAGGTTGATATTCATTTTCATTGTTTTCCCATTCAAAAGAATGAGTAGCCTCAGCATTAAATTCAAATTGCTCTATTAACAATACAGTTCTTAAAGGTGCACTTGTAAAATCATATTGATAGACTGAAACAGTACCTCCTGAACATGGTGAGCCATGATCAAAAGGTTCATAGTAGAATATCGTTTTTTCATCATTTGGGTCATTGCAATCACTGGTGTAAGTATCTTCTTCTGAATAACAATTTTCTATATCTATGCATCTTCCATTTCCAGTATATGCATCATCGTATTCTACAAAATTCGCAGGTTTTGGCCTATTTTCTGGGAATACAGAGGAATACTCCAGCCAATAAATAGAAGGACCTTGATAATTAAATTCATCTATTGTATAAAAAGACATTATTGATGGGCAGTCATTAAATGTAACACATATCTCACTTTCTTTTTCGCAAGTATTGGATAATATTATACAGTATTCACCCGGTTCAGTTACATTATTAAATGTTACATAAGCCTTATCACCAATTTTATCATACCCTCCTAGATATTGATAATCAAATCGATAGTCATATTCGTCAAATATTTCTCCATTTGGACCCACCATTTTAGCGTCTAATGTCAATCCATTATGATACCAAACAAAATGGCTTCCTGTGACTTCATAAGATACTGTAACACTGCCTAGTTCTGGATATGAAATTTGTGAATTTATTGTGGCTTCTAGATTTATATATTCGCACTGTGCGTTCAATTCATCACATTCATGGGGGTATAGATACATAACACGTTTACAAGTGGGATCGTAAATACTACTGACTTCCAATCTATATGCTTTCATACAAGGCACGGATGGCAATGGATTTGAAAGTATTGGATCTCCTACTTGACTCTGAACAAATTCCCACTTAGACTCGTTATCAGCACTAAAATTTGATGATGCATTGGCACCATTAAAAAGCCATGTTGAATTATCTCCAGCATCACAGTAACTACTATCCCAAGGACTTATATTAGAATAAGCAAACAATTCAAAAAGGTAATTCGAAGGGTTCGTAATTTCTCCCATAATTTTTACTTCCATCGACCCTTCATTATTACCTTCGGGATGTATGACATTGTCAATTCTTACAGAAAAATCACATGCTCCTCCCAAAACAGAAACATCTAGCTCTTTTATGCAATCTACTGCATTGGTAATTTCTACGGTATAATCTCCAATACATACATCAATTGGAAACTCAAAAATTCCTTCTGCAAATTCCTCAATGGTAGTTTCATACAATAACTCTTGATCAGAATCAAATAGCTTCAACAAAAATGGACTTCCAATACCTTCAGCATTAGCTGCAATCTTTCCGCTACACTGAAACAATGAAGAACTCTCACTGGAATATACTTCATAATCCGTCTGTAGCACTTCAAAATCTTGTGATGTGACATGATTACATCCATTGACGTCAGTAACCGTCACGTAATAGGTGTCATAGGAAGAAGCAAATATGTAATCTGTTTCTGCGCCTGTACTCCACTTATAGTAGTATTCTCCATCTGGAAAAATATTAAGTCCTATTACTGTGCCGTCTATTCCCACTTCGCACCCAGGTTGGAGAGTAAAAAACACATCTGTCCCTAAAAATTCACACACCTCAATTTCGAATTCTAAGATAGATACACAACCATGATTATCTTTGACTGATACTTCATAAATTCCTTCACACAAATGTGGAAAGGATAAAAGCTCAAGACTAGTCGTTTGTTGTGAATTTACTGGTCCACTTAGTGTGATGTCAAATGGTCCTTCACTAGGTTTTAGTTTTATAACGGTCGCCCCATTACATTGATTCTCTGTAGTGAATTTCAAAGATTTCAGCTCCACTTGAGCGAACATTGACAAGCTGAATAGTAGTATACATAGTGTTAAAATACTTTTCATAATCTTAGTTTTATCTTATAATAGGTTTTACTTTTATTTATTTGGAACATGTCATATTCGATCAATTTAATTCTCTAACCATCGAAGTTTTCACATCCCATCGCATCTATTTTTTCTTCTATCCTTCCATGCCTCTGTTTCAAATAATCCTACTTCCTTCACACGTTGTCTCATACGTTGTCTGAAGTTTGTAACACACGTTGTCTGAAGTTTGTAACTTCAGACCCATATCCTCTATGTAAATACATATCTTGTTTGAATTCCATAGTCTATAATTTTTACATCAATTATAATATCATCCAATTCGGTATAGTTTCGCGTACTGCTGTACAAATAATGTTCGGCCTCACTTACTATTCCTGCAACTACTGGATAATAATGTATGTAGTCTAATTTCTTCATAGTAAACCTTGGATGCACAGCACTTTTGGATGATTATTCTGTTGCCATACCTGGTATGCTGAGTTGTTTTTATTGTGCTTTGCATGATATTTGAATACTACTTCCAACCATTCTTTTCGACTTTCTTTTCTGCTATTCAGCGTCCATTTCAAAATTTCTTTAGAGACATGTTTTTTCATGTCCCTGATAATTGCTGATAGTCCTTGACTATTTTCTTTTGCACTTATATTTAAATGAACATGACTTGGCATAATTACATAAGCATATAACAACAACCCTTTATTTTCAATACAATACTTTAAAGAGTTGATAAATATTTCTTTACACTCTTTTCTTGTGAATACATCTACCCACCCTACAATCGTGAATGTCACAAAGTGCATTGCATATTGATCAACTATTATATATCCTTTTCTGTTATTCAAATCACTTTTTATATGAGTTTGAAGTTGCAAACTTCAAACAACGTTGTATCCTTCATAGATTTACATCTAATTTTTCCTTCTATTTTTCCATGCCTCTGTTTCAAATAATCCTACTTCCTCCTTGTCAAAAATCTTATCCCACCATGATATATTATCGGTTTCTGGATCATCTGGTCTTACAGAATTTTGTCTTGACTCTTTTACATTCTCAATCTCTTTAACATCTAATTTTTTCCTTTTGTATGCAACTATTCTAGTAATAATCAAGGAGTCTATTTTATCAATATTTGGATATAGAGATCTATAACCTTTGTAGAAATCATTATCCATTTCATCATAATCTATAAAATATTTTCCATCTTTATCAAAAAAAAGAAACCTTGCCATTGCTCCTGTATGACTTAAATAGCTAAGTTCTTCAAAGGACATTGCTGAATCAATATCTTTCTTACGTCCTTTTCTAGAAACAATTCTAGATGCCCCAAAATGGAAATGCCATTTGTTCTTTATTCTGACGCCAGTTATGCCTTCAATGAAATCTGATCTACTTCCTTTAGAATAACAATTTCTCTCATTGATAGTAGTGAATAATCTACTACTATCAATACTAAATAATAGAATGCTATCTACTTGCCATAATTCATCATAAAAAATACTAGATGTGACAACAAGACTGTCTCTTTTCCATTGAGTCAATGTGTCTATCAGAGCTTCACGGATACCCTGATATTTCTCAAAATTGTCTGATATATATTTATCATACGGTTTGATATCAATTTCATCCGCACAATTGCTCAATGATAAGCAGCTAGCAATTAGGAAAAACAATAGAAGATCTTTACTTTTCATACTCTAATTTCTTTCTTTAACAAATCCCTTTTTATTATCAGGAATCTCAGTAAATATCCAAGGATAATTTTCACCAAAATGCGCATTAAGAAAATCCTGAAATTGCTCTGTACCTTCATTATAATCTTCTAAATATATCTTATTCCCTCTAGGCATATTATCCAAATCTTGACATTGCACCGCTACTCCATCTACTTCCCATAGATTAGGATTATCAGGACTACTACCGTATTGCCATACTTCCTCGAAGTCATCAACTTTAAAACCTTCTTGAATACTACAAGAATTCTCTGGCGCTAGAATATAAAAGCGACCCAGCTTCTTATTGCCATCTGCATCTGGTGCCATATGTTCTTTCAAGACAGAAATCATGCCCATGGCATGAGTAAATACTTTGATATTCTTCATGGATTTTCATCTAATTCTTCCTTCTATTTTTCCACGCTTCTGTTTCGAATAATCCTACTTCTTCCTTTCCAAACGTCTCATCCCACCATGATTTACTTTTAGTTTCTGGATCTTCTGGTCTTACGGAATTTAATCCTGACTCTTTTACCTTCTTTATATATTTATCATCTAATTTTTTCCTTTTATATGCAGCTATTCTGGTGAGAATTAAAGAATCTATCTTATCTAAATTGGGATAGTATGATCTATAGGCTTTATAAAAATAATTCTCCATCTCATCATAGTCTATAAAGTACTCTCCATTTTCATTTATTTTAAGAAACCTTGCCATGGTTCTAGTGTGACTTATAAAACTAAGTTCCTCAAACGATAAAGTTGAATAAATATCGCTTTTAAGCCCAAGTCTAGACACTATTCTTGTTCCACCAAAATGGAAATACCATTTCTTTTTTATCTTCACACCAACTATTCCCTCAATAATATCGGATCTTGAATCCTTTTTATTTCCATGACGAACATTTAAAGTCGTAAATAATCTGGAACTATCTCTATTGAATAATAAAATGCTATCTATTTGCCACGTATCTTGATAAAAAAAATTAGTAGTCCCAATAAGACTATCTACTTTCCATTGAATCAAAGTGTCAACCAAAGTTTCACGAATATCTTTATAATCTCTAAAATTATCTGATACATACTTATCATAAGGTTGTATGATTATTTTATCTTTACAGCTGTTAAAAGATAGACTAATAAATAATATAATTAACAAAGCAAAGTTTACGTTTTTCATATTTCAGTCTCTTTCTTTTATATAACCTTTTGATTCATTATCAATCTCTGAAAATATCCAAGGATAATTTTCACCATAATGCGCATTTAGGAAGTCTTGAAATTGTTCGGTAGCATCATTATAATCTTCTAAATATATCTTATTCCCTTCAGGCATATTATCCAAATCTTGACATTGCACCGCTACTCCATCTACCTCCCATAGATTAGGATTATCAGGACTACTGCCATATACTACATTCAAAATTCATAATTCGCAATTCCTTTATTCCTTCCTTCTATTTTTCCACGCTTCTGTTTCGAATAATCCTACTTCTTCCTTGCCAAAAAGCCTACCCCACCACGATTTATTACTGGTTTCAGGCTCATCTGGTCTTACAGAGTTTAATCTTTTCGCTTTCACCCTCTCAATCATTTTAATATCTATTTTTTTCTTTTTGTAAGCTGCTATTCTTTTGAGGAGTACAGAATCTATCTTATCAATATTGGGATATAAAGTTCCAAATGCCTTGAAGAAATAATTATCCATTTCATTATAATCAATAAAATATTGCCCTCCTTTATCTACCTTAAGAAACCTTGACATAGCACCAGTATGACTTATATAACTAAGTTCTTCGAAGGACATGGCTGAATAAATGTCGGTCTTGTATCCTTTCCGAGAAATATATCTACTCTCTTCAAAAACAAAAGACCATTTGTTATTTATTTTTGCGCCAGTTATTCCTTTAATAAGTTCTGATGAAAGGCCTTTATTGTGCTTACGACTCATGTTTAAAGTAGTATAAAATCTTGAACTGTCTCTATTAAATAAAAGTACACTATCTACTTGCCATGAATCATCAAAAAACACCATAGATACACTCATAAGACTATCTTTTTTCCATTGCTTCAGCGAATCAATAAACGATGCACGAATACCCTCATAATTTTTATAATTATCAGATAAATAATTATCATATGCGTCGATTTTAATTTCCCCTCCACAACTGTAAAAAGATAAGATTATCGAAAATATTGTCACCTGAATAAACCTATTTATTTTCATGTTCTATTCTCTTATTTTAACATAGCCAGGTTTTCCATCATCATCAATAGCAGTAAATATCCAAGGATAATTCTCACCATAATGTGCTTTAAGAAAATCCTGAAATTGTTTGGTAGCCGCATTATAATCTTCTAAATATATCTTATTGTCTTCTGGCATATTAATCAAATCTTGACATTGCACAGCTACTCCATCTACCTCCCATAGATTAGGATTATCTGGACTACTGCCATATTGCCATACTTCCTCGAAGTCATCAACACTAAAACCTTCTTGAATACTACAAGAATTCTCTGGTGCTAGAATGTAGAAGCGACCCAGCCTCTTCTTTCCATCTTCATCTGGTGCCATATGTTCTTTTAAGACAGAAATCATGCCCATAGCGTGAGTAAATACTTCGATATCTTTCATAGATTTGCATCTAATTTTTTCTTCTATTTTTCCATGCCTCTGTTTCGAATAATCCTACTTCCTCCTTACCAAAAATTTTGTCCCACAATGATTTATTATTAATTTCTGGATCGTCTGGTCTTACAGAATTTAACCTTTTCTCTTTAACCCTCTCAATTAATTTGACATCTAATTTTTTCTTTTTATACGCCGCTATTCTTTTGAGGAGTACAGAGTCTATCTTATCAATATTTGGATAAGAGGATTTATATGCTTTGAAAAAATTATTCTCCATCTCATCATAATCTATAAAATATTGCCCTTCTTTATCTATTTTAAGCAATCTTGACATGGCTCTAGTATGACTTACATAGCTAATTTCCTCGAATGACATGGCTGAATAAATATCACTCTTAAGTCCATGTCGAGATACATATCTATTCTCTTCTAAATGAAAATACCATTTGTCATTTATTTTTGCCCCAGTCATTCCTTTAATGAAATCTGATGTAGCATTTTTTCTGTGCTTGCTGCTCACATTTATTGTAGTATAAAACCTAGAACTGTCTCCATTAAATAGTAATATGCTATCCACTTGCCACGCATCATCAAAAAATAAAAAAGATATGTTCACAAGACTATCTTTTTTCCACTTCCCCAATGTGTCAATTAACATTTTACGGATGTCCTCATAATTCTCAAAATTATCGGATATATATTGATCATATGGTTTGATGTAAACCCCATCCTCACAGCTTCCAAATGATATACTGAAGAACAGTAAGACAATCAAAACATAGTTTATATATTTCTTTAGAGTCTTCATCTTATCGCGCCTATCCCTTTCTCCTATTTTTCCATGCCTCTGTTTCAAAAAATCCTACTTCTTCCTTTCCAAACATCTTATCCCACCACGATTTATTTTTAGCTTCTGGTTCGGTCGGGCTTATAGAATTCAATCTCTTCTCTTTAACACGTTCAATCATTTTTATGTCCAACTTCTTCTTTTTGTAAGCTGCAATTCTTGTGAGAATTAATGAATCGATTCTATCTATATTGGGATAGGAAGATTTATATGCCTTGAAGAAATAATTGTCCATTTCATCATAGTCTATAAAGTATTGATCTTCTTTATCTATTTTAAAGAATCTTGCCATAGCTCTTGTATGGCTTACGTAGCTAAGTTCCTCAAATGACAATGCAGAATAGATATCAGTCTTAAGTCCATGTCTTGAAATATATCTATGCGCGCCGTAATGAAAAAACCATCTTTTATACTTCCTCACGCCTACTATCCCGTCAATTAGGTCAGAAGTGCCAGTTCCACTATATATTCGACGCATATTTACTGTTGTAAATAACCTCGTACTATCTTTATTAAATAATAAAATACTATCTACCTGCCATGCATCATCAAAAAATATTTGAGATGTACATACGAGACTGTCTTCTTTCCATTGACTTAGAGTATCTATCAGAGTTTCACGGATTTCTTTATAGTTTTTAAAATTATCTGATACATACGTACCATAAGGTTTGATGTTAATTCCATCCTCACAGCTTCCAAATGATATGCTGAGAAATAGAATAGGCACCAAAGCAAAATTTATATTTTTCATATTCTATTCTCTTTTTTTAACGTAGCCAGGTAGATCAATTTCATTTATTGCAGTAAATATCCAAGGATAATTTTCACCATAATGCGCATTTAGGAAGTCCTGAAACTGTTCTGTAGCTGCATTATAATCTTCTAAATATATCTTATTCTCTATAGGCATATTATCCAAATCTTGACATTGTACAGCTACTCCATCTACCTCCCATAAATTAGGATTATCTGGACTACTCCCATATTGCCACACTTCCTCAAAATCATCTATACTAAAGCCATCATCTATACTACAAGAATTCTCTGGTGCTAGAATATAAAAGCGACCCAGCTTCTTATTTCCATCTTCATCTGGTGCCATATGCTCTTTTAAGACAGAAATCATGCCCATAGCGTGTGCGAACCCCATAGAGTGTGCTACAATGTCAATTTTGCCTATTATTTCATTGTCTGAATTCATGCTCACAAACACAGATCTATTAGGATTATCTGGATCCATATCTTCCCAAAATGCTTCTGCATCATTGACTCCATTTATATATCGGTGGATAAATCCGGCTTCATTGTCTACGTCGTTTAAGATGACACACTCTGGCCTGTGATATGGATTGGTGATACAAGGTAAAGGAATGTCTAATAATGCCTCAGAGATCCAATTTGTAGACTTGGTTGCAAAAAATAACCATTCGGGTAATTTGAAACCTCCAGCCCTTAATGATCTTACCATACTTCTGGTGAATCTAAATTTAGCTGCTGGAATAAAAGCATTTCCTTCCACAGCATGGTTGGACGTAGTGATATCATCATGTCCATCAAAATAATAGATATTATCTGTAGTGATCCTATCCGAAAATAATCTACTGGTCTCATCCCAATAACTACCACTTTCTTCATATACACCACTACAGTTGGAGCTATTGTAATCTTCATAGGTAGAAGTGGCATTACTCGTGTACGGTTGTCGATCAAAGTCCTTAGTAAATGAGAATACATGTTTCTCTTTTAGATTATTTCTGTACCCATTGACAAAAAGCAGGAGGTTGTCTTTTTGATGATTATTACTCAAGTAATGGTATAAGTCTACATTAGTACCATGTGCACTCCCTCCACCTTCAGGTTCATTTTTAGGGACTAAGTCTGAAGGTCCATCTTCATCATTCACGGAGTAACTAGCCTTTATTTTTTTGCATGTTTCATTTTCAAAAGCACATATTCGGATGGTCATCCCATCGCTTAGGACTACAGCATCTTCAAACATCTCTTCACCTGTATTATTTTCATCTGCGACTATATCATCTAGTGGGTAGAGATTCGGGGCTGGGTTTTCACTATTCAGGATTATTTTCATCCCTATATAGTCATAGTGTCTCTCCCCGATGTAGATATCTTTGGCAAAGATCATCTTCCCTATGTATTTGTCTTCCACATGATGATATTGAGTAGGGAAAATTGTTTTTCCATTTTTTATTCTACAAAATTTATCAAGAACCCAATCATTCACCTCATCGAATGAAAGTTTTTTCTTTGAGAAAAGTGGATTAATATCAAGTTCAAATCCTGCTGTTAGACTTTGATCTGCAACATCAAATTCTATATTTTCTTGCGTATACTCACATATCCCATTGCACTGGTAAGGAAAATTCACCTTCAGCTCTCCATCATTCCCCTCTATAAGTGTGAAATTTTCTTCAAATTCTCCCGTATCATCGGAATAATATCCAGCATGAATAAAATTGTCATATTGATAGCTTCTATATGCTAGGCCTTCATTTTCATAATAAATAAGCATCCCTTCTTCTAGAAGTCCCTCCCCATCTGAAAAAGCAAACTCTGAGATGTCACTGGACAAATTTACAGGAATCGAAGCTGGTGTCATGAAGTTCAATTCATTATCTGGTTCGAAAGTAAGACTACATGTTTCTACTTCTCCAAAACCAGTGAATGGCTTGGTCATATATAGGTTTCTCAAGAGTATCGTGGAGTGTTCGTCTGTACTACTATTTATACCCACTTGAATAATATTTTCATGCTTTGCTCCAGATAAATAATCACGGTGATCATCATCCACAGGACTTACTTCAGAGTATGGCATTTTTGCCTTTAAGAATAATTTTCCTTTTATATCTTCACCTTCATTCTTGAATTGATGCATCCAAACAGAAACTTGTCCCACCTCATACTCTTCTTCTAAGTCCGAAATATCTGCTTGATCACACAGACAGTCATTAGCTGTAAATAACTGAGACTGATCCTCAGTATATTTTGTTAGTACCTTAAAATTCTTTAAAACATCTGTAGCTATCGAATTGTAAACATCTGGATCAATAAAATCAAAATTCTCTTCATCCGCTCCAGTAAATCTGAAATCCTCTACATCCGAACAACTGTATCTACTATCACCAGAATTCTCTTTCTGAGCAGTAGTAGTGGGGTCAAAAGTAATAGGAACTGAATAAAATCCACTCTCATTCAAATACTTTTCGATCTCCGCTGGAAGCCCCAAATCAAACACATGAAATTCAAGCATTTCAGTACATACCACCCCACCAGCTGCTTTGGTCACCGTAAGTGTCCAATCTCCTGTAGTGCTAATAAATGCGATTTTTGTTGTCTGACTTGGCTGCCCTTCAGATTCCCAAAGATAAGTGTCATAATCTTGCAGACATTCTACTTCTTTGCCTTGATTTGTCAATGGGCATAGACCTATTACCTCAGGAGAGATATTAATCCTCATTTCATGTACCTTAATATATGCAGTAGCTTCTACCTCACAACCAATTTTATCAGTTACGGTCACTTTATACTTGTCTCCTTCAGAAATATTCACTGTAGTTTCTTCTTCAAGTACCCCATTACTCCACTCAAACGTGAAAGGCTCTATACCTCCGCTTATATCAGCATTCAATACGGCATCTCCATCCCCGAAACACAATGTTAGATCACCACTTATTGATACCTTTAATTCATTGCAAGAATCCTCGGGAAATGGATCTTCATCATCACATATGCCATCACCATCGATATCATTACCATTACATGGATTATCTGGATCAGGTGTGCCTTCACATACACATTCACTATTTATCTTATCTCCAATGGTACTTGCATTGTCATCATCACATGGATCCCCGATCGAAAATGTAAGTTTGATACTGTTTGGAAAACAATCAGCATTGTCGCATAATCCATCCCCATCACTGTCTTCTCCGTTCGGTATACAAGGGTCATTAGGGTTAATGTCAACGTCATCACATATACCATCACCATCTATATCATTGCCATTACATGGATTGTCTGGATCAGGTGTACCCTCACATATACAATCATTATTAATTACATCTGAAATGGTACTTACATTACCATCATCACAAGGATCTCCTATAGAAAATGTAAGATCACTAGCGTTTGGGAAACAATCAGCATTATCACATAAACCATCTCCATCGCTGTCCTCTCCATCTGGTACACACGGATCGTCTGGATCAAGGTCATCTTCATCACATATGCCATCTCCATCACTATCCCCTACCTCAAAATCTTCTGGCTCTAACGTCAATGCAGCCTCAGCTGTACATCCATTCTTATCTGTCACTGTGACTGTATATTCACCTGCCGTTTCTCCCTTGATACTACTACTCGTTTCAGAAGTTGACCATAAATAACTTTCGATATCATTGCCCGTACTTTCTATAGTAATTCCCGCTGCAGTACATTCTTCTTCTCCTATGGGTGCAGTAGAAAGAGAAACGCTTATCTCTGAGCTATTAACAGTAACAATATAGGTCAAGATTATCTCAGTCAATTCACCTTCATTTTCTATATATTGTAAGTATGTTGTAGTTTCAGTAGGGCAAACTGTATAAGATGCGCCATAGGCCAACACATTATTATTCTCATCAAGCCATGAAATACAAGGGGACTGGTTAATTAGATTTATATCAATATCTTGGTCATATGCTGAAAGAGTGATACACTCTGCTTCACAAGTTTGTTCATCGATGGTTTCTTCAAGAGGAACAACTATGGTATCTTCCATCGGACAATTGCCTAAATCATCGGAAACACGTACTATATATTCTCCAGCGGCTAAGGATTCGATTGTATACGTCCCACCTTCAATCTCACTGTAAAATTCATTATTCAAATGAATTAAGAACCTATCTCCAGGACTACTAGAAGATACTGTATATTGAAACTCTCCATCAAGATTATTTGAAGTTTGAGAAGAAATCAATTCAAGACTTAAAGTAAAAGATGGAATGAGTCCTGCTTTTATATTGTTGATATAATTTTCATTTATTTCGTTATTCGCATATCCTGGTGATTTTGAAGAATTCTTTGAAAATCCAGAGGCTACTTTTGGATTTTCTCCAATAAATTTAATTGCTTCATTTTTGAGTCTACCTGGGAATACTAGCGTATTGTTTGGCATATCAATTTGTCCTATTTCTTGATCATACCATCCTAATGCATGCCGCAACTGACCATACGATGTTCTGATTTGAGCTACATCACCAAAATTTCTAAAGGGTATGTAACTATTCCATTTTGGATCAGTAATATAATCATCAGAATTGCTATTAATATAAAGTGAACTGTTATTTGATGGCGAAGTAGATATCCTCTTAAGGTATTCGCTTGATAATGGCAACTTAAAAACTCCCGCATCATTAGGGAGCCCATCATTCATGAAATCAAATTGCGTTGAGTTATGATTATATATTAATATTAATGACCCAGGTGGAACTAGAGGAAATTCATCCCCAATTCTAATATGACCGGGTTCATTTCCTATAGCAAATCCACTCATGTTATTATCATCTATTATTAGTCCAGCTAGATTGACATCTGCAAATGGTTTAGAAGGATTTCCTAAAACTAATAATTCAATGAACTCATCATTGATGTGCTCATCCGTTTCTTCAATTTTTGTGACATACGAACCAATTTCATTGATTATTACATTGTATTCTACGTCTTCATTACATTGTCCAAAAATGTTAGAATAAATGCATAGTGCTATAAGTACAAATAAGGTTTTCCTCATGATGTGGTAGTTTATAATTGATATAAGCTATTGTATTTTTGTGATCCCAAACTGAAATAAAAAAAAGCCTCCTGTAGTTATACATTATGTAACTATCGTTCCATATTCTCATATATTACCATAAAGGAGGCTATATTATAGTTGATCAGTTTTGATCACTTTTTATCTTGAAAAGGAGAGCCCCCAATAGTTATACATTATGTAACTATCGTTCCATATTCTCATATATTACCATATAATGAGGGCTCTCTATATTTCTATTTTAGAAAATGTATTTTATCAGTTGTAAACGAATTGTCAAAGGTTAATCCGCCTATACTATTCATCAAGTAAGTTGTCAGTTCTGATTTAACTGGATGATGTATTTTATCATTAATAATAGCTGCTACTGAACTTGTCAGATAAGATGATAATTGTAAAAGATTACTTTCTCGTGTAATTATCGTTTCATGTGCTACATTCGTTCTGTCGTTAAATTTTACCCTGAAACTTTCAGAAGGACCATTTAGTGATTGGTATTTAGTATAAACCGTAGAAGGTACAGCGTTTCCAAAGTTTTCAATTAGTCGGTTTACAACATCTATTTTATACTCATTTATAACTGAAAGCTTATTTTCTATGTTATCCACTTCACCTGATATATCAGAATGTATTATGTGAAGTTTGTAATCAATCGAACTGCTAAATAAATCTATCGTCGTTTTTACAAAAGGAATTTTATATCTATCATTACTTCGATAAGTAAATACATTTTTAAAATTAGTTGTTGACCTTAAATTTATTAATTCAGCTTCATTGATATCAGCTCGATCTACTTGCAGTATTCCTAGGAGGAAGTTATTCTCCTTTCCATATATACCACTTTCGGACATGAAATATTTAGTAGTACCATTAGAAATTGAATTTTCAATTGATCTAAAGTTAGTCCCTATTATGGATGCACCTATTGTACCTAATACACTATTATTAATGAATGATCTTCGTTTCATGAGTTGTAATTGTTTGATCTGATGCAAAGCTATATCCAATATAATCCTTATACAATACCCTAAAAATGGTATTTTTTGTAATAGAATAATCTTATACGATAAATAAAATTATCTAAATATCTAATGTGTTAGTTATTATGCAATACAATAGTAGTAATTTAAGTGCTAAATATCATTCCGAAAACATCAGAAATAATGTTATTTAATATTGAAATTCCAGTATAAACAAAATAATATTTAGAATTTGCACCTTAATTCACAACAAGTCCTATTAGCTCAAATCATACTTATCTCGAAATTTCATTTCATTTCCTCGCTTCGAAGTCAAATTCTAGTTGGTTGTCTTTTCTTTCGGTATTTAGGGTAGAAAGTCCTATGCCTAGTAGTCGGATTGGTTTCATTTCATTCTCTAATTCTTGAAGCATATCAAAAGTTAAGTCTGTGATGATCTCGTGATTATTTGTGAATCCTCCTAGGGTGCGGCTTCTGGTGAAGGTTGTAAAATCATTGAACCTATATTTCAAGTTGATGGTCTTGCCTTTGATATTGTACTTTTCACAGCTTTCGCACAATTTCCCAATTAATAACCTGACTGATGCTTTGACATCATCCAAAGAAATTAAATCTTCATCATAAGTAGTTTCACTCGATATAGATTTTCTAATCCTATCAGGTTTCACTTTTCGTTTGTCAATGCCTCGTACTACATCAAAAAGATAAGAACCAAATTTCCCGAAACGCTGAGCCAACTCTAATCTTGAATGCTGTTTTAAGTCCCCTCCAGTTTTAATACCAAAGTTTTTCATTCTTTCTGCTGTAGCTTTTCCTACTCCAAAAAACTTCTCAATAGGCAATTCTTCTAAAAATGGGACGACTTGATGTGGAAGGATCACTGCCAATCCATCTGGCTTTCTTAAATCAGAGGCTACTTTTGCTAAAAATTTATTTATACTTACTCCTGCAGAAGCTGTGAGCTGTGTTTTTTCTTTGATTTTTTGCTTTATCTCACTTGCTATCTTTATCGCTGATGGTTCTCCAAACTTATTCGTCGTCACATCAATAAATGCTTCATCTAAAGATAAAGGCTCTACCAAGTCGGTATATTCTTGGAAAATCTCTCTTATCTGGCGAGACACTTCTTTGTACACATCAAATCGATGTTTGACAAAAATAATAGACGGACATCTTTGATAGGCTAATCGACTGGACATTGCAGAACGTACTCCAAATTTCCTGGCTTCATAACTTGCAGCGGCTACTACACCTCTTTCTCGTGAGCCTCCGACAGCTACAGGTTTCCCTCTGAGATCAGGATTATCTCGTTGTTCTACAGATGTAAAAAAAGCGTCCATATCAATATGAATGATTTTACGCTCTTCGATTTGCATTGAACTTATATTTTTACAAATTTGACTATACCCGTTACCTTTCCTGCATTGTTGTAAACTCTGATAATGTAAAAACCATTATTTAAGTCTCCAGTGATGATAGACGTGCTCTTTGCTTCTTTTTCAAGATATCCGCTTGATACAACTCTACCATCAAGAGAATGTATCGTAAAGTTATCAGCTATAGAACCATCAACTTCTAAGACCATCATCTCCTGAGTAGGATTGGGTCTAATAAAAATTGATGTATTTGAAATGTTATCCGTTGAGACTGACAGGCAAGAACCAATGATATCATCACAATAAAGTCTAGCTAATTTGCAATCTAAAATGAAAGGGTTTTTCTTTCCATCTTGGTAGGTAGCAATCTTATTATTTCTGATCCATTCTTTTTCATCAACTGGATCATCAAAATGCCATTGGCACATTGTCTCTTGTTGCAATCCAAAAAAATTAGGAGCTGCTTGATCCGCTTGATTTTTGTACATCGTATAAAAGTAAAAATATGCTCTTGCCACATCTCCTTTATGCTTTTCTCTCGGTTCAAAACCGTCATTTGTAAGTAATTCACTATAGTTTTCGATACCTTGAGTCGGTATAGAAGTGGTAATATTTTCTTCAAAATACCATTTGTCTGTCTGACTGTCTACAATATCTTTAAAATGAAGATTTCCTCGATCTGAATTGGCTCGTTCTCTAGTTGGAAATAAATGATGCATATCGCTATATCCATTAGTTCCTTCAAGTGCTCCTTTAGATCTCGGATAAGTATGCTCTGTATTTATTCCTTTTGAAAAAGCATCTGTAGTAGGATCAATGTTGGGGTTTAAGTTTATTTTGAATCCTGTATAAACACATTCCAATACATTATTTACAGCATCGATATTCCTAAAAAATGTATCCCTAGCTTCGCTATATGTAAGTACAGTGGATGTCTTATAATTATCTACTAATGCATCCTTCAGATCATCTCCATCTAAATCTGAAAAAACACTTTCATGGTCAAACTGGGCAGAAATAGAAATGGACATTAGAACAAGTAAACCAATCAAAACTTTTTTCATACTCTCTAAATTCAATTTGATATCCTGATATTTTTGTCAAAGATACTTATTGATGTGAATTAGTCTGTACCACAAATTGCACAAATATTTAATTTTACAATTCATGAAAAATACTATCTCCGGAATACTCTATGTTATAACTTAAAAAAAATGTGTTGATTTTCAATTTAGTTTCCCCTTATCAAGGAGATTTCTCTACTTCGGTCGAAATTTGGACTGTGATAAAATGTCAATTCTTCCACTCGTTGTGCTCGGATGCTTACAAAGATGTCGGGCTTACCAATCTTTGCAAGCTTGGGAATCCCTTTGCGCACTGTGACCGAGATTCCCAAGCCTCCCGATAGTTATCGGGAAGGATTGGGAAGCTCTGTTTCATCAATTTAAATTGACAACCTCTACCTGATAAGTGTTAAGTCTCCTGATACTTGTTTAACTCGGTTTTCTTCGTCTAGGTAGTTTATTAAATAGACATAGACTCCGGGTACACATATCGTACCATTGAGAGTTCCATCCCAAAAGAAAGACTCTTCACCTACATTAAATCCTTTTTGATTGTATACCATCTCTCCCCATCTATCAAAAACCATAATTTCATTGATAAATGCATTATTACTGTTGGAGTTAATTGTAAACTGGTCATTGATATTATCATTGTTTGGAGAAAACACATTCGGAATATATATTTCTGTTCTCTCTCCTATTGTGATGAAGATGCAATCGCTTAAGAAGCATCCATCACCATAGTTTATAAGCAAACATAATTCTGAATCTTCCTCAGGGCTTATCAAGATTTCAGAGCAATCTGTACAAATAGTATCTCCATCCAAAGTCCAAACAAAAATCAAACTATCTAAATTGGCGTTGATGGAAGCTACATAGGTGGAAGATTCTCCCTTCATGATAATGCTGTCACCAATTATAGCAAGTTCCTCTACAATAATATTATCAATATTAAAAACAATTTCATTGGAGCAACCTTCTGGGGAAGTTACATTTACAGTATGCTCACCAACTGTAACTTCTATATCATTAAAAACAATTAAAGGCAAATCATCCAATAAAGTGACATTGTCAGAAGCTGTGAAAATATCAATCATGTTGCTCCCCATATCTTCACAAAATGAAGGAAAAATGTCAACCGCAACTTCTGGAGAATCAAATATTGATATTATGGTATCTTCAGTATATGAGCAATCATCAATATCATAAGTATAAGATATCAGATGCTCTCCTATTCCTGCATCGGCAATATTAAATAAGCTATCATTATAAATAAATGGACTATTCCAACTTCCTACTCCAGAATTATCACCATTCACAATAATATTCAAGATCACATCAGAAGCTTCTTCAAAACAAAGATTCTGATCAGATAATGAAATGTTTAATTCAACATCTGGGCATGGCAATGAAGTGCAATTTTCCACAATAGTGACTCCCCCACAAGCATCTCCGGCATTAAATTCTATTTGAATGGTTACTTCTTCTTCAGAACTCAAACCATCGATAATATAAGTGCCACCCATTAATTCAAAAGAAGATTGACCTGACAGTACTACAATATTAACATCAGTCACATTCGTATCATCCCATGAAAAAGTAACAATTCCTGAACCACTTTCACACTCTATCATCGGAGGCACAAATGGCTCTACTACATTTATGGTATGTTGGGTCAAGACCGAAGCACAACCAGCTTCTAATAAGATTAATCCAACAGTATATTGACCAGCACTAGGAAAGCTGATTTCAAATGGACCGCCGCTATTAGGATCCATCCCATTCAAAATAGTACCACCATCAAAATTCCAGGTAAAAACACTACTTGAGGAGGATCCAAAAGTTCCTGTATATTCAATTACGACAAAACTATCAACACATACCTCTGTATCAAAATTAAATTCAGAATCCGGAGACTCATTTACTATCACATTATCACAAAATTCTTCAGAATCACCACATCCATTTACTGCATGAACACAAAATTCAAAATCCTGTCCATTCACTAAATCTACATATACTGTATCGGAAGTAAGACCAAAGCTGATAGGTACATTGGGAGTGAATGTCCAAATATAATTTTCACTTAAGCCTTGGTTCATCATATATATCTGAGCTTGAAGTTCTGAAACACAAACTTCTATAGGCGCATATCCCACTGTAGGTATTTCTGGAGCTAGATTATCAACATCTATCATTCCCGCCTGAAATGTTTGAGCACAAGAAATGCTACCCACATGAACTTCAACTATAACTGAATATGAACCGACTCCCATTACGATAAGTATTGAATCAATACCATCAGCATCTACTACAATATCTGCATTCTCATCATACCATGTATAAGTGATAGAATCATAATTTTCAGGAATTACATTGGCTACTTCGAAAGCTAACTCCACTTCTCCAGCTTCACAATTGCCAATAATAGACATGCCGAAAATATCTGACGCATGTGCTGTAATACTCATCAAACTATCGCAGCCAGAAGCTGCTTCTCCATCAAGTGTTACATTCCTTGTTTGTCCAGGAGTAGTGAAAGTAAACCCATTAATATCTACTGGGAAATCGGTCAGGCAAAAATAATATTCCACCTGTTCTCTAGGAGAAATCGGAATCTCAACGACATTAACGTATTGCATATATGTACATCCTAGCACATTAGTAACAAGATTGCTATCAAGTCCCGGACCACTAATTACAGAGGTGCCTAGCCAACCTGGTACTCCATCACCATTAGGATCTTCTATCAGCACGGTGGGTGCCCCACCTCCTTCTGTAATTATACATCCTGTCTCTGGTGCAACTAAAGTTATTGGAAAACACTCTTGACACACAAAAATGTCTGAAAATATTTCATCTTCGAGAGCTTTCACGCAAACAGTAAATGTTTCTGTTTCAGAATTATCACATTCATTATATGCGTAGACGTGGATATCAAAACATCCTTCTTCTGAAAATATAAAAGTTACGGCATTCGTATCTGTCACACTATGTACGCCGGATGGATAATCTGAAGTTGGAGGATCGATGCTCCAGTTGAAATCAACATCCAGATCAAAGCTGTCAAGGGTAAATGTTATTTCTGTTCCTAGGCACAGCGTATCTTGGTCTAAATCAATATCTAAGTCATTTGATATGGTAGTAATCTCATCCATCTCAAATGCTTGTTGTGCTGAATTGACTACAACTTCATAATCACATACACTTCCTCCACATCCATCTACAAATAAATAATAGATCTGTCCTATTACAAATTGATTACTAGAAATATTTATAGTCTCGGCAATTAAATCTAAGCAGCCATCAGTTTGGCAAATAAAGCTGTTGTCAAAACTACAATCTTCATATACACCTGCTTGTATTCCTATGGTTTGTGGGGCCGTGCCAGCATCATTGAAGATTGTATCACAATTAGTAGGAATTATAGATAGATCTATTGTGTTACTCCCTGCAACAAATGCAAACCAAGATACATTATTAGGTATTCCGCCTTCACAAAGCGGTTCTGGCTGAGGCATTAAAAGTTCATCGGGAAGTGTACTTGTAAATCCATCTAGGCAGTCTATTGAACAAATAATTGGTGCTTCTTCGCAAAGTAGTCCTGCAGTTAGATCTGCGGAATTACATCCATCACAGATAACATTTTCTACAAAATCGGCATTAGATATATTATGTAAAAATGGTTCTCCTAATGACAAATTTTCTGAGATTGGGTTTAGGTTATCGACTAATAGATCAACATCTCGGGAAGTTATAACAATATCATTACTACATCCAGAAACATTTCCAAATTTATCTGTTCGTACTATAAAAATATCAGTCTCACCTTCTCCAAATGAATTAGTATTGCCAAATGCTAATAATCCATCATCTGTTTCTATGACCGTTTTTAATTCATCATATCCAATGTCACCATATGATTTTGACCAAAGAATCTCACCAGAACTTGAAACTTCAATCATCATTCCGTTATCTATAATTGCAGGATTGGATTCTGTCTCAAATGCAGTAATAATATAATTCCCATTTTCCAATAACAATACAGATGTTGGTATTATCCATTCATCAGTTACACCAAATGCCTTTGACCAATTGACGAAACCATCTTGTGTTAAATCAGTCATTAAAATCTCTCGCTTCAGATAATTATCCGTATTAGTTGTGCCAAAATTAAGAAAGCCATTGTCATGATTTCTTAAAAATCCATTGAAACTCATGTCAGAATCACTACCATATAAATTGAATTTCATGAAGTCTCCAGATGGACTTAATGTGAGCAAACCAGCTTCAGAATCTTCTGAATCTATCCCTGAAAACCATTGCCCAGATATGAGGTAATTCCCTAAATCATCTTCAATCAAACCCAAGCTTTGTGATACTCCACCACCAAATGACTCATAATTTTGTGTCCAAATTTCGTCTCCAGCTTGAGTGATCTTTATTACTGAAGTAATTATGTCAGGTCCCAAATAAGAATGGCCCGTTATCAAAATATTCCCATCTGAAGTCTCAATAGCCTTAACCCTATAACCACTAGATGCTTGGACATAAATTTTGGACCAAACTACACTGCCAAAGTTGTCCATTCTAGTAACAAGAATATCACCAAAACCACTAGAAGAATCTTCTGATCTTCCTAATAATATATAATCTCCATCGATCAGTTGAATTCCGTCAATAAATCTATCATGATTAAGACCACCAATAGCTTTATCCCAAATTACTTTTGCAGACCCATTTACTTTTGCGACATAGCCATCCATATCACCACTACCAAAACTAGAAGTGGCTCCAATCACTAAATAATTTCCGTCTTTGGTTTTGATTACTGAATTAGCAAGATCATACCCTGCCCCACCTAATGTCTTAATAAAGGTACTTTGGGCTCTTGATAGAAAACCCAGAAAAAACAAGCAAAATAAGAGTAGTATTCCTTTTTTCAACGTTAGCCTTATTTTATAATTAATTTGTCAACATTAAGAATGTCAAATATAATTAATTAATAATCAACAAATTACTTATTAAATAATTTTATACAATGTAATTAACCACAAAGATAATAATGAAAACGTTTTCTTCAGTTAAATCTTGTGTAAAGGTTGGGGAGAATAATTAATAATGAAAAATTGATAATTGATAATTGATAATGAGAGGAGAGGATAAGGTAGAGAGATATTTGATGCTTTGCATCTTTTAGAGATATAATGGAGGATAAGGTAGAGATATTTGATGCTTTGCATCTTTTGGAGATATAGTGGAGGATAAGGTGGAGATATTTGATGCTTTGCATCTTTTGGAGATATAGTGGAGGATAATTAGAATGGGGTAAATTAAAATCGACGAAGTGAAAAATGCGATTTGGCGATTCAAGCGATTCTGCGATTTGGCATATAAAGAGATTGGAGAGATTGAAGAGAGGATAATGTGGAGATATTTGATGCTTTGTATCTTTTGGAGATATAGTGGAGGATAATTAGAATGGGGTAAATTAAAATCGACGAAGTAAAAAGTGCGATTTGGAGATTCAAGCGATTCTGCGATTTGGCATAAAAAATAAAAGAGGGGCCAAAAACGGGCGTTTTTGACCCCAGCTATCACGATAAACCAATTACATCGTCGTAAGATTACTAGGAATACTTACATATATATTTTAAGCAATTGTTTATGGTAAAAAGAGGGGACAAAAACGGGCGTTTCTGCCCCCAGCTATCACGATAAACCAATTACATCTTTATTCAATTTTTGTTACAATTGACATTCAATCTTCATTGTTTGTCTTTGATATTGTAAACATCGTTAATTACTTTTTAATTTCAAAGGAAACGTTAAACAATTTAAAAATAAAAGCGGGAACAAAAACGGGCGTTCTTGCCCCCAGCTATCACGATAAACCAATTACGTCTTATAATTCGGCCTTAAACTTCTTAACAGCGGCTGTCAATCTTGGTACTACTTCGAAAAGATCTCCCAAGATTCCATAATCTGCTGCCTTGAAAAAAGGTGCTTCCGAATCTTTATTTATAACAACAATTACCTTTGAATTGTTGACTCCTGCTAAATGTTGTATTGCACCACTTATTCCAACTGCAATATAAAGGTTAGGTTTAATAGCAACGCCTGTTTGCCCAACATGTTCATGATGTGGTCTCCATCCTATGTCTGCTACAGGACGACTGCATGCAGTTGTTGCTCCTAGTTCTATCGCCAGCTCTTCAATAATACCCCAATTTTCAGGACCTTTCATCCCTCTTCCTGCGGATACTACCAATTCTGCTTCTGGCAACGGTACGATTCCTTCTTGTCGTTTAACTTCTAACACTTTGATAGAAGAACTTGGTATTGAAACTTCTAACCCTTCTATATCAATTGTCGTTCCAATTTTTTCAGGTTTAAATGAATTTCCTGATAAAGATAATAATCTTTTTTCAGTTTTTACCAAAAAATCTGCAATTGCTTTTCCTGAAAACACAGATTTCTTTACTGAAAAGCCATTTGTATAGTCTGGAATATCAATAACACCTGAAACTGACCCTGCTGAAAATTTAGCTGACAACCTTCCTAATAATGACCTTCCTGTCGAAGAATGAGCTACAATTATAGTATTTGCACTTATGGCATCCACAACTTGTCCAATTACTGAAGTATGAACCATACTATCAAAATTATCTAGAGAAGCATCCGAAATGTGGATTACTCTGTCTGCTCCATACTCTCCTAAACTTCCAGCATTTTCTGCACTTCCTAAAACTAAAGCAACACAAGTCGTTCCTTCCGCTTCAGCAACTTTTTTTCCGTAGTAAACGCATTCTAATGCAGCTTTTTTAATCTTATTGCTTTGCGTTTCCGCATACACTAATACAGCCATTTTTATCTACTTTATATTTATATCACTTTAGCCTCTTCATGAAGCAATCTTACTAATTCATCCATATTCTCAGGATCTATCATTTTAACCCCAGATTTACCGATTGGTATGCTATAACTTGCTATGCTTACGGGATCTTCAATATCAATCGGTGGCACCACTATTAATGGCTTCCTCTTAGACATCATGATACCTTTCATATTTGCAATTCTCTGTTCTGCTAATCCTTTAGCTGCAGATAATACAAATGGGCCTGATACTTCAGAAATTTCAATTCCTCCTTCAATATCCCGAGAAACAACTGCCTTTTCCCCATCAAAATCTAAATTACTCACATATGAAGCAAAAGGTAAATTTAGCTTTTCAGCTACTATCGCTCCTACTTCAGAACCATTATAATCTATCGTTTCTTTTCCAAAAAAGATAATGTCATATGCATTGTCTTTGGCATACTCTGCAATTTGAGTCGCAGTGGCGTAGGCGCTTTTAGGATCGATATCTATTCTCACTGCATCATCTGCACCGAGAGCTAGTCCTTTCCTTATTATTATATCATTTGCTGATGAACCCACATTTAATACCGTAACTGTTCCTCCTTTGGATTCTTTTAATTCTAAAGCTCTAACCAAAGCATACCATTCATCATAAGGATTCATAATAAATTGCACGCCTTCTTTTTTGAATTCTTTATTGTCATCAGTAAAAGTAATTTTTGCCGTAGTTTCTGGAGTTTTACTGATACACACTAATAATTTCATGCGAAAATATTTTATCTGTTTTAAATTTATTCGTTACCAAAAGAAACATAAATAATTGCTTAAGGTTTTCTATTTCTATATTTGTATTTTAAGAGAATAGAAACTCAATATTTAAGCTATTTTAATAATTTCTTTTATTGAGAGCCACAAAGATAATTTGATTTTTATAAAAATATACTTTGAGTTAAAAAAATAAATTATTAGAATATTAGTATGGCATTTTTTTGACTTTTGATCAGTTAAATAAAGAACATGGAAAATAATCGAATCAAATCTTTACTTTCATTTTTAGAAGAAGATCCTGAAGATGGTTTTGTCCGTTTTGCCTTGGCCAAAGAATATGAAAAACTTGGCACCTTAAAAAAAGCCATAGACACTTATCTAGAATTGAAAGAGCTTGATGCTGATTATGTAGGTCTTTATTATCATTTGGGCGGGATCTATGAAGTATTAAATGAAAAAGACAATGCCTTAAAGACATATGAACAAGGAATCGCAGTAGCCAAAAAAATAGCTGATTTTCATTCCTTATCTGAATTACATAATGCTAAAATGAATTTGGAAGTGGGATGATTCTAGTTGAAAGTGAAAAGTTGAAAGTTGAAAGTTGAAAGTTAATGATTGGCAATCTTTCATTTTTAACTTTTCATTATTCACTATAAGCTATCCCAAAATGCTTACAACATAAGATTTCTTCCTTACCGAGACTGGCACAATATTTCCATTCTTCATCAAAATATAACCGCCTTCCGTTTTTACATATGCTTGGACATGATTCATATTGATGAGATGGGATTGATGGACACGGACGAAGCCAGAATCGCTCAACATCGTGTCATAATCTTTCAATGTTTTGGTAATTAACAGTTTGGTGCCATCCGCAAAAAAGAAATTTGTATAATTGGTCATCGCTTCTAAACGAATAATATCTTTCAGTTCTGCAACAGCAATTTTATCAGATGTGTGCAAAGCGATTCGTTCGAGCTTTGCTCCTTCTTGCATACTTGATTTCAAGATATCTAATTGATCAGAATTAGTTTTTATTTTTACTGCCATCTTAGCGACAGCTTTCTTCAAAAGGTCTGGATCTACTGGTTTTAGCAAATAATCCACTGCCGAATACTGAAACGCCTTAAGTGCAAAGTCTTGTCTTGCAGTCACAAAAATTACTGAATCCAATCCATTTGGGATAATATCTAATAAATCAAAGCCATCACCATCCTCCATTTCGATGTCCAGGAACAAAATATCTGGAGTCATTCCTTTAAGAAGTTTGGCTCCACTTAACACACCTTCAGCCTCACCAATCACCTCAACATCTGGACAATAATCTGCTAAGTCCGCTTTCAGTGATGCCCTCGCCAACTCCATGTCATCAATAATTATGGCTTTCAATTTATTCGACATATTTTTATTTATTGTTGAATTGCTTTAAAAACGTATTGTCAATTCCTTTGTAAATTAAAGATTCACTTACTGTAGTATTTAGAATACTCAACATATGCAGCTGCTGTTCCCTTGATATAAAAATCAACCTTCCCTTCCTCTAAAGGTTTGATCTGTTTAGCAGGTATCCCAGCATACAAAAATCCTGACTTTAAGACGGATCCGCTAGTAACCACTGCTCCAGCACCAACAATCACATTGGATTCGACAATGACGTCATCTAAAACAATAGCACCCATACCGATCAGTACATTATCATGAATCTCACACCCATGGACGATAGCTCGGTGACCAATAGATACATTGTTTCCAATAATCGTATCTCCTCTCCCTGCTGTACCATGAACTATCGAAGCATCTTGAATATTAACTCTATTTCCAATTCTAATTTTATTCACATCTCCCCTTATCACAACTTGAAACCAAATACTACACTCTTCTCCACATATAACATCTCCTGTGACTGTAGCATTCTCGGCAATCCATGATGATGAAGGGATTTCTGGTGTTATTCCTTTTACTGGAATGATTGGCATACTTAAGACTTAATATGAGATAATGGAGTCAGCTTATATCCTTCCTTCCTTAGCAGATTTATTACTCCTCTTTGACCAGCAAGGTGGCCCGCTCCTACTGCAAAAAAGATTGGCATCTCCGTCATCATTGTTTTCATACCACTTATCCAAGCTTCATTTCTTTTATTCAAAAGTATGTCTTCGTAGTCTGACAATTGTTCATCCTCATCAGTGATCATAGATACCATATCATTAATCTTTTGGTCTTTGTACATCTGTATCATGATATCGAACTCACTACTTTCAGTATCGCCACCTTTTATAGTTTCTACCAACATCTCTGCTTGAACCTTATAAGGTATGGAATCAAATACACTCATTTGAAATTCTATAGTCTCTAATCCAGCAACAAGTTTATTAGAGCTTTTAGCAATGTCTAAAAACTCCATTTCGTAAGACTTCATCGAACCTGATTGCAATCCTGCTGGATCCATATCTCCTGAAGCAAAAACTGTCAAAAACATTGGTTTCATTCTCTCCAACATCATCAGCGGAAGTCCAAGTTCGCTAAAATGGTCATCTACCATCTTATAGTCCTCTTCACTAATCAAATCTTTAAGTGTCATATTATCGTTCATGAAAGCTTTATTCATCAAGCCCATCATTGCCCCCATATCACTCATTTCATTCATGTCAATTTCAAAAACCATTTTTTGGGTATTGTCAATTGCCGCTAACGTTCCGCTTGGCAAATAGAAATCGTCAGCATTTATAAGATGGATTGTGCCATATAAGTAAGAAGGAGTAGTGAGTCCATTGCCATCAATCCTCCACAATAGTGAATTAGTTAGTGGTTTGTAGGCATTCATCTCTACCTTTTCTACCATGCCTTCTTTTGTAGACTTGCAAGAAGTAGAGATAAAAGAGATCGCTAACAATATGTAAAAAAAGTGCTTCAATCTATTAGTCATTTTTATGTATTTATTTCTAATCCCTCCTGATTAATTGACATTCTAAGTTGAAGGATATATTATTATTGTAATTAAATAATTGTATTCTCAATGGATAAACGAACCACTTACTTTTCAGGTTCAATATAACGAACTATAATTTCTAAACATTTTAGAAGTAGTAAGTTAATATTATTGCAATGATTTATTTACCTAAGCTTCTTAATACTCTGTTGCCTCTTGATAGATAACCTGCACTTCCGTACTCCATTTGTTCTTCAATCACTGGCACTAATTCATGTTTCAATTCAGGATACTTTAATGCAATATTGCCACAAACCGTCATCGCAAAAACACGAATTCCTATTGCATTCTGCGGATCGAGTAAAAAATCAAAAGCTTTCTCAAAGGCCAGACCTTCTAATTCCTCAGGAATATCAACATTCTGTAGAGTTCTAAAAGTATTTCTTATTACAGCATCGTGATGTGGCGTATCCAAATTATTCAACATCTCTTCCAAAAATGGTAAAATCAAATATTGATCATAATCGGCAATCATTCCAGCAGGCCATGATGCCCGTTGACATAATCTCAAGTCCTCATCAAAAAAGCAATCCATTAATTCTTGCATTCGAGATGGCTTCTCTCTAATTGCATTTACTATTTGGAGCGCAATCTCTTTAGAGTTTCTTATATCCAACAATGCTCTAAATGAAGGTGTTGTCATCTTACTCTTCTTGATCAGATATTACAATAGGGGGAACAATAGTTTCTTGAACATTTGATGCGCTTGGAAGTACTGGAGTGTTTTCTTTCTTCTTCTTCTCTTTAAAAAACTTCCTGTGAAAAATAATAATGCTTGCTACCCCAACAGATATGGCACTATCCGCCAAATTAAAAACTGGTCTAAAAAATTGAAAGCGTTCTCCGCCCCAAATAGGAAACCAATCTGGCAAAGTAGTATCGATCAATGGAAAATATAACATGTCGACTACTTTTCCTTGTAAGAAGGGAGCATATCCACCATCCAGAGGCATAAATTCTGCTAACCCTCCATGAAATACAGATTTTGAAAATATCAACCCATATAACATACTGTCAAATATATTTCCCATTGCTCCAGCAATAATTAAAGAGAAAGAAATCAATAATCCAATAGGTTCTTTATTTTTGATCAGAGAGCTCAAAATATAAATCAATACGGCTACCATGACAATTCTAAAAGAACTTAAGATTATCTTTCCTGTGACTCCTCCATATGAAAGCCCAAAAGCCATTCCTGGATTTTCGATAAAGTGAATTTGTGCCCAATCCAAGCCTAAAATATTAAATCCTTCACCGTAATTTATATTCAATTTTACCCATACTTTCAACCATTGATCTAGAATCAAGACAAGAATTATGACTAAAGTTACTATTACTGATTTTTTCACAAATTTGATTTTATTTGGCTTTCATGAATTTAAAGCGCACAAAATTAAAAATAATTCACCAATGGCAAAGACTTTAGTTTGTCTTACTCATTCATTTTCAATTCTTATTGATAATTGATTGACTTTTTTAAAACGAGAACTAATGGATATTGTGATAATTTATAGAACTACAACTGTGTCGCCAATATCAATGTGGCTATCTCTTCGACTAATAGCATTCGCACCGAAATACACTTTATTCTCTTTTTTTCTATATGTTGCGAGTGTTTTCAGCGGTTCTTTTGATTTTATTCCAAGTATTTGGTCTACGGTTGATACTGGGCATCTAGCACAAGATTTGATCACTAAAAGCTCTGCCTTCCCAATTTTAATATCTTCCCAAGAGTCTTCTATATGAGGTACTGTAGTTTCAACTACAATATTTGGTCTGAATCTATCTAAACCAATTGGTCTTTCTAGTAACGTATTTAATTTGTTAATGCTTGCAGTGCCCGCAATTTGATAAGGATAGCCATCTGCAAAACTGACTTCGACACGTTTTGGCCCTTTGATCAAATCCTTATGCCTGATATCTTTTTTTGTCATTTTCACTAAACGAACATCTTCCTCTAAAATTGAAGAAAACCAAGAATTTGCATCATGACTCACTTCGGTGGCAGGTACAACGTGTTCAAAAATAGTAGTCTCAATTGTATTTTCAAGAGTGGAATAGAGTGGTATATTGATCGATCTATTCTTGTTCTTAATAATGAGGCTGTCATTCACAATTTGTGGCTGAAAAAAAACAAGCTGTGGATGTTTTCTTTGTGAAATAAATGTCCCATTCTTATCTATAAGCATATATCTTCTATCATGCTCGAATCCTCGTTCCAGAACCTTAGCAGAAGTCACGGATGAACCCATCATACCTTTTATAGGGTAAATGTGTAAAGAATGGACTTTTATCACAAATCAGGTTTTTATAGTTCTAAAAAAAATCCAGTTTTGAAATATCTCAAAACCTGGATTTTTTAAATTTGTTTTCCTTTGCATTATTTAATTTAAAATATATCTAGCAGCTAGAGCTCCATAACCTGCACCGAACCCAGATCCACCGCCTCCAATATAAAAAGTAGGTCGCCAATCCACAGAGAATGAAACTGGTGCACCGTCTAAGGTGTATTCTAAACCGATATATCCACTAACTGGTATAGAGATTCCATCGCCATCTACTGGTGTTCCAAATACATTTCGAGAGGAGAAGAAAGCCAATCCAGCTCCTGCTCCATAATACCATTTTAATCGATCAACACTTTCAATATCATTGTGTATCAAGTAAGCTGCATTTACGCTAAATTCTCTATAAAAAAAACGATTTCTAAAGCCTGCATATGCTTCTACAGCAGCAGTCTCATTAAGAAACATTTTATATGAAACAGATACTGGATACCCTAGTCTCAACCCGACTGCAGCATTATAGTCCTGAGCTTGACTAACTCCAAAAGTGCCAAATAAAAAGATAAATACAAAAAGTAGATTTTTCATTTTTTTTAAAATTTCTGGGTTACATAATAAGTATAAAATTACGATAATATATATATTAATAATATCAAATATGCATTTGTTAACTAAAAATGAATAAATGTACCGTTTCAATGAGTAAACAACATTTCAACAAAAAAAGCCTGCTCATTTTCACGAACAGGCATTAATTACACTATAATTTAATTTTCTATTGTATTACTATTTTTTTGGTAGTCAATCCTTTTTCAGATCTGATTTGTATTAAATACATACCTTTTTCCAAACTAGAAGTATCAAATGTTCTGATTGATTGATTAGCTCCCACAACCATATTCGAACTTCGAACTACTCTTCCTTCAATGCTTGTAAGCAACAATTGGATTGGAGTCTTCTTATCAGCTGATATACCAACTGAAACAAATTCTGAAGCTGGATTTGGTGCTACGGTCAAATTAAATCCGTCTAGTTCTTCAACACCTAAAACGTCATCAATTATCTGATCAGAATCAATAATGATCTCAATGATATCAGTACACTGTTCTCCCATTGATTCTTCAGATGAAATACAAGCTACTGCTTCATATGATCTTAAATCTACTAATTCTATATCATCCACAAACCATCCTGGATTATCCGCATCAACTCCAGTATTATCATCAGTACCAAATCTGAATTTGATATGAACTTGTTCTCCTAAATAATCTGTTAAATCTAAATAAGAATAGATCCACTCATCATTAGTACTGCCACTAAATGCTTCTAAAAGAGGAATAGCAAAAGTTCCATATTGTATATTCGCTGTATATCCGTTTCTTACAAATTTATCTTTCACATCAACAAATAACTTTCCATCTGTTGAAACTTGAATGAATCCTCCATCAGCACCTATCTCAGTATCAAATCTATTTGCAAATTTTAATGCTGGATTTTCACCAATAACATCTATTGCAGGGAGTGTCATGAAAAAATCTGTCTCAGCATCTATATCAGGCTGAGAAGCCCACCAAGATGCATCACCTGAATTAGCTATATCAAAAGACTGAAACCAACTATTGAATCCTTCTGTAGATCCAAAGGTATATAAGTACTGTTCTGCATCATCAACATTATCATAGTGATACGTCGAAGACTCTATATCTTCTGATGCTATTGCATTGTATGTTATAGTAAGATCATCTAAAAATCCCATATCTCCAACTTCAAATGTCAGTGTTCCATTATCAAAAGTTGCAGCCATGGAAGCTGATCCATTAACATACGACATACCATCTGGGATATTTACAGTGATGACAACTCCTGTTTGAGGTTCAGGAATGTGGTTTACAGCGTACAATTCAACTGTAATTTCCTCGCCTGGCTTCACTTGATCTTGAGTTGTTGCTGATATTTTAAGTTCTCTAATGACAAGTGGGAATGGATCAAAACTTTGAGTACCATCTGTCACATCATCAGATCCAGCACCATCATCAGCTAACCAACCTAAGCCTCTTTTAGCAAAAGCAACCCACAATAATTTTGAGTTTTCAGCATTATACAATGTAGAATCCGCAAGAAGGACACCATCTCTAAGATCTATCAAACTTGGATTACAAGGAGATATCTTCATTCCTTCGATTGCTAATCTTACTGCTTTAAAATTACCACTTTCTTCATCTTCCCAAGTCGTATCTAATCCATCTCGCTCAACAAATGCCCAATACACTTCCCATAAAGCTGTAGTCCAAACTTCTCCAAAGGCATGAACAGATGCTCCTCTTGTTTTAATATCATCATAAACCAATGGATTCGCTGACATATCTGTAGAATAAGGGAATGATCTAATTCCTGAACCAGTTACTTTCTGTCCATCAGCATAGTTTCCTATACCTCTAGAGTCAGATCCTTTATCATCTTCTTCAACAGTCAATGCAAGAGTGAAAAAATCTGAAATACCTTCTCCTGCTTGTTCTGCACTAGACAAACATGAAGCTTGTCCAGGTCCACCTACCAATCTGTTTGATAGTCCATGACCATATTCATGAATTATGATCCCATTATCTACTGATCCATCTAAGTATTGAGGCCCAACTGGTCCTCTATTCTGAATTGTGATTATTACTTCTATATCAGATAAAATCGAAGCTTTGATCCTATCACAATCTGTTTTACCCAAAGAAATAGGTACGATAGTAACTAATTCGGCATTATCACCTCCAGCCATTCCAAATGAGGAAAGTCCGTCGGTACCACCACCACCTACTACATTACATATAATAACACTTATAGCACCTGCTACTTGAGCATTGTAAACTTTATCGCTAAAATCACAAAGTCCACGGTCAATCATTGCAATATTACCATTGACTTCTTCAGCATTAATTAACGGGCCACATACAGTAGTAGGTTCTCCAGGAGCATCCTCTCTTGCCAAAACTATTTTTCCAGTTATAGGTGTTTCTCCTTCATTTGGAATTGGAGGTCCAAAACCCATAGTACCTTGTGCATCTCCAACATCACTGACGAATCCAGCTAAGATTTCTGGTTCTTCAATTGTCAAAACTCCACTTGGATTATTCCAAAGAAACATCTGCATCTGTCCATTGCCACCATCTGGAGGTGTAGCGAAATTTGCATTATCGAATGTTGGAGTTACTGCATCTCTACCGTCTGAAGATTGTGCCAAGACATAATCATTTCCACTTCCACCATTTCCATAATTATTAAATTGGAAATTACCTGCTGGTTCATCAAATCCTAATCTGCTTGTGATGTCATGGAACATGTTAACCGTGTAAAAAAGATTTATTGTCGCAGCATCTTCATTTTGGATTGCTTCATTATTTACATCATAAGGAAGATCAAAAACAAGGTCATCTCCTCCATCTGGTTCATCACCAACTGACAATCCAGAGTTATCCTTATCTAAGTATGCATGTACATTATTTCCTCTTGTTATGGTATATTCCGCACCATCCACATTATTAACATCGTGCCATCCTAAAGGAGAAGCATCAGTAAAAAACGGATTTACTACTGTAGTTCTTTCTCCATGAATTGGACTTTCTAAAGGCAATGCAAACACATTATATGTTCCACCTGCTACAGCAGCAGCATTAACTGCGCTAGAAGCTTCAGCAAAAGAAGAAATATTTGCCTTTTGAGAAAGGTCGCTTGTACAACCTACATGCTTATCATATTTTCCTTTATGAATCTTACACTTGACAGTATAATTATATTTTGATATGACCTCACCTGAGACAGCATCTACAAATGTATTATAGTAATCTACATTTTCGATCTCATCGATAGCCAGATTCCAAGCCAATTTTAACTCATCTCCGTCCTTGATGTACATTAATTTTACAGACAAATCATTCTCTGCAAAATCTGCTTTACCAAATTCGTAAGTATTTTTTTCATTATTAGACCTAAGTAAAGTAGGCATTTCTGTAGCAACTATACCCAAATGAGATACTGCAGACTTAATAGCAGCAACTGGAGCCAATTTAGGCATTGTTGCAGTCACTAATTCTTTAGCACTTGGAATATATCCATGTCTCACTACTCTTACCGTCCCCTCGGTATCAATAGTAATAGGTGTTATTGCATTGTGAATAGGTATTCCTTGGTGCGCTTGTATCAAATATATATAAGTAATTCCAGTTTTCTTATTGGTATACATATCAGACACCATTGAGTTGGCATAGTCTGATTCTTGAAGTCCCCATTTCTGAGCATTCTGTTCAATATAACGCATCCCTTTATCAAGGTTTGTTTGAACTTGAGCTGATAAACTTGAACTCATTAAAACCAAAAAAGAAAAAATAAAAGTGTAGAGCAATTTCTTCATAAGTACAGATTGATTTTTTTGATAATCTAAATTTGTTTTGTAAAAGAAAGGCAATATACAATATTGAAATACATAACAAAAAGCAAATAATACTTTTGATGTATTTACCAAGACCTATTTTACATTCTCTGACCCTAATTCGGGCTTAAAGATCGTTCGAAAGACATTTTTATTCCCACTTTAAAAAGAATTTTAAATAACATATTAATAAATTCTTATATGAAATAGACAGTTTTATCTTTGAGCTTTGACTTTTCAAAATCAATAATATGTTTTTAGAACCAAGTTTTAGGGGACAACGAAGCGGCTGGATTGAGGTAATATGTGGTTCTATGTTTTCTGGTAAGACCGAAGAGCTTATTAGAAGGATCAAAAGGGCTAAAATTGCGAATCAAAAAGTATTGATCTTTAAGCCAAAGAAAGATGTCAGATATGGAAGTGACGTCGTAGTCTCACATGATGAAAACAAATACGAGTCTATTCCTGTAGAAAGTAGCTTGGAAATTCTACAGCACATAGGAGATGCTAATGTAGTAGGAATCGATGAAGCTCAATTTTTTGATGAAGATCTTCCTGCTGTGTGCCAAAAAATTGCTATTCGAGGGAGTAGAGTAGTAATTGCTGGACTTGATATGGATTTTCGTGGAGTCCCTTTCGGTCCAATGCCAAATCTTCTTGCCGTAGCTGAATACATCACAAAAGTACATGCTATCTGCCCTCATTGTGGTAATCTGGCAACGCATAGTTATAGACTTACACAGGAAACTGAAACTGTAGTGTTAGGCGAAAAAGATAAATATGAACCGAGATGTAGAGTGTGTTATGAAATGGGGAATATTTTGGATCTGAAAGTTCGATAAGGAATGATACATTAATAAAGTTCGCTTTTATAGGCAGGTATTTTATTTTTCAACAAGGCAAAAAACCTGCCTACCGGCAGGCAGGCGTAGACAATGCAGGGCATTGGCGAGGCTTTTTAACGCTGTAGAATAATAAAATAACAAGTAGAAAATGTTACTTTATTATTGAATCATTCATAAGGTTAGAATAATATCAGAATTACTGACGATGTTCTATTAGATGTTTTTTAACCACAATGCTCACTAGGCTTCACAAAGAAATCACTAAGTTAAATGTTGACTATTCAATAAGGTGAATATATCAGATAGTGATTAGCAAAAATCTGAATGTTTATAATTATCATGGTGTAACAAATTAAAGTGTAATTTCGTGTACTTATTTATAATCTCCATTCATGCGATACATACTAACCGTTGTCATTTTAGTTGGACTTCTTTTTGGTGCTTTCAAAGGATATCAACTGCGAAAACTCACTCAAGAACAAACAGAATATAAGGAAGTGTTGGCCGAAATCAATCGTATCAATTATGGATTGTTCAACATGGAGTTATGGAAAGAGAAGGCAGTTGACATCTTTTCAAAGAGAATCGACGATTTCAAAGTTCCTCCAAAAGCATATGAAGATATAGAAGCGGAATTGAGAATCTATCTTAAGTCACTTTACAAAGAATGGTTATTATCTGGAAAGCTTGTGAATCAATTTGTGGATGAAGCAGAAAGTTCTGGTAAGATGAATAAGTTCATTGCAAAAATGGCGAGGGACTATTTCGGAAAAGAAATGAAAAATTTTGGCTTAGAAAAACGTATTCCAGCAATTGCAGCTACCCTATCAGAAGAAATCAAGCGAAATGAGCCCATGTTATCTGGGTATCTAAGGCAAGGTCTTCATGCTTTGTTGTTTGACGAATCTATCGGAATGGTGAAGGATTTAAGAGAACCAACATATAAGAAATATGGTCATACTACACTACAAGAGACCAATCTAGATTTGACAGAAAGAGTGTCAAGGCTCGAATCCAAAATCAATTCAGAAATCAAAAATGTCTATGCCATAGTCCTAGGATTAGTTTTTCTATGTTTTCTAGTCTATTCTATATTAGGAGGTGCTACTGCGATAAGTATAATCTCTTTTGCCTCGATCATATTGTTGTTTTTAGGTGTGACAATGCCAATGATTGATATAGATGCAAGACTCAATGCATTTCAAATGGATTTAGTAGGTTCTCAAGTTGCATTTGATGAACAATATTTATACTATCAATCAAAATCAATTTTAGATGTGACAAGTACCTTAATAAGAGGTAGTGGAATAGATCTAAAAATTGTAGGTGTAATGATTCTATTATTCAGTGTTATTGTCCCATTCATCAAGTTGTTGCTTTCTTCTATTTTCTTATACTCAAACAAAGTGAGGAATAGTAAAATCGTAAAAGGGATTATCTATCATCTTGGAAAATGGAGTATGGCGGATGTTTTTGTTGTGGCTATGTTTATGGCTTACATTGGATTCTATGGAATCATTACAGCTCAACTTGGTGAAATTGGTAGCAACAAATCCGGATATGCTGTTGAGACTTTGAATTACAGTCGGCTTTCTCCTGGTGCATTGTTTTTTACAACGTATTGTATATTGAGTATAATCACTGGAATTCTTATCAAACGTTGGGAAAGTAAAAATGCTGTTGATTCTTAAAGTTACGACTAAGGAATGATACATTAATAAAGTTCGCTTTTATAGGCAGGTATTTTATTTTTCAATAAGGCAAAAAACCTGCCTGCCGGTAGGCAGGCGTAGACAATGCAGGGCATTGGCGAGGCTTTTTAACGCTGTAGAATAATAAAATAACAAGTAGAAAATGTTACTTTATTATTGAATCATTCCTAAACAGTTTTCTGGCTAAAAGTTATTTTAAGGTGGTAGAATAAAAAAGTCAACATCTAACTTACTGGCTCCTTTGTAAAGTCTTAGTGGTCTTGTGGTCTTCTTTGTGGTTAAAAAAGAATATATCTATTGTCAGAAATCAAGCTTAATTATTTTACAATACGTAAATATTCATCACAACGGCACTACGATTTTCACTAAAAAAACCACAAAGAAACAGTCCAAATTTTTGATTTGTCTCAGTTTTGTAAATTTATATTTAAACGAGTTATTTGTTTTTAGAACAAGCTTATTAGCTCTTAGTGGTTCAAATCATAAATACTTGACAGGTTAAATGGCCACTTTTTCCTTGATTCTTCGTCTTTCGTCAGTCAGGTAGCTACGGCTATCTTCCTTTCTCAATCCTTGTCTAAAGAAAAAATAGACTCATTTTAACTATCAATAACTTATGGCTTGAGCCACTAGCTTGGCTTTTAATCTGTTTATTTTGCCACTGATTTTTTTTAATTGGTAGTCAAAAACACTTATGTGCTATGGTAGAGATTCCCTAGCCTCCTGATATTTATCGGGAAGGATTGGTAAGCTCTTTTTCATTTTTAGATCCAAAAAAGATGGGCTTACATTCAAGAAATCAGGCTTCCCAATCTTTGCAAGCTTGGGAAGCCCTTAGCACTACTTACTTGTAAACTTGATTATATTACAATACGTAAATATTCCACACAACGGCACAACGATTTCACAAAGAAACACTCCAAATTTTACTTAAGCTATAAGTGTAAAAAAATAAGAAACTAGAAATTATAAAGCTATGTAGCTTTATCAAAAAGAAGATTCAAAGTATTTTGGTAACATAGCAACTCAAAATAACTTTTAACCAATTTTCTAAGAAAATCGCAGCGAAAACGACCAATTTCTTCTCTTTATAATATAGTATCATAGTTGTAATCCATTAATTTTGAGAATTCTATGGGTGAAAACCCCTAAGGTCAACCCTCGAAATAAAATTAGAACTAATTTTTTTGCATATTTTTTGCATAATAGATATTATATTTAGCGTATTGTCAAAAATAACGTCAAAATGATGGATATTTAGGACGTTAAGAATCAAAAATAAATAATCGAGTACCATTCAAAACAATAAATAGATTATGAGAAAAATATATTTACTCGCAATCATGATTTCAATTGGATGTTCTGATCTTTTCAGTCAGGCATATCCAGATAGACACAGTACATCATGGACGGATGCCTGGGTATCATGTGTAGAAACAGAATCTCCCAACATAAAAAGAGATCCCGGACATTGGATCATGTATGATTTTGGAGATCAATATTCATTACATGCTTCGACAATTTGGAATTTCAATGTTCCTGATACCACAACAAGAGGTATGAAAGATATTGTCATTGATTATTCTAATGATGGACAAAACTGGACAGAGGTGACAGAATTCACTGCACCTGAGGCTCCTGGGTCAGCATTTTATCAAGGTGATGCAGGACCAGATTTTGAGGGTGTGGTTGCTCGATATGTTTTGGTAAGCATTCTCAACACGCATGGTGATGCCAATTGTGCTGGTATGAGTGAGCTTAAAATAAATGCAACTATTGCCACTTCTACTAATATACCAGATAGAGAGCTAGATCTAGTTTTGGAAGCTAATCCAAATCCTGCTTTAGATTATACCAATATCAGTATCAGTGAAGATGAAAAAGATTTGACTTATACGCTTTCTGATATGACAGGAAGACTATTGCGCCAAGGAACATTTGACGGAAAAGAATTCAGACTGAATACTTCAGGACTTGTGGCTGGATCATATTCGTTGACCATACATAATGAAACTGGCCAAAAATCTATCTTGATAAACGTAATTAATAACTAATAATAGGATTCCATTCCTTTAAATCAAAAGATAGTAAACAATGCTATTTGATGATTAAACGCTTTAAACGTTGGAATTTTAAAAATTGAGACCTATGAAAACAATATTAAAAATATTTTGCCTTTTCATCCCTTTTGGATTAATGGGCCAAGCATATACCGATTATTTAGGAGCTGGTCATTCAGAAGGATTTGTCATCACAACTAGCCATAGTATGAATAATGCTAGTGCTGACAATACAGTGAATGGTACAGGAATGGATAGTAGATACTTTTCAGCTTCAAGATTCCTACAACATGCTACGATGGGACCATCGGAAGTAATGATTGACGAACTTCTAGAAAGTGGAAGTGATTTTGATTCTTGGATCGAGAATGAATTTACAAAACCAGCTAGTCATCTACAACCGGAGATGGAAGATATTTGGGATGAAATAGTAGCATATTATGTAGGTCAAGGTGAAGATCCAGAAGATTTATTTGGACCTTATAAGTTGCATTTTGACTATGCTTACTGGGAAACTATCATGACCAATGATGATTTCTTAAGACATAAGATTGCGCATTCATTAAGTCAAATACTTGTCGTGTCCAGCAACTCTGATCTTAGAGATTGGGGTGAAGCGATGACCGGCTATTATGATATTTTATTAGATCATTCTTTTGGTAATTATAGAGATCTATTAGAGGAAGTATCTCTATCGATTCAAATGGGCTATTACTTAAGTCACTTGAACAATGCTAAAGAGAATCCAGAAGCAAATACAAGTCCTGATGAAAATTATGCTAGAGAAATCATGCAACTTTTCACTATTGGATTGTATGAATTGAATCCTGATGGTACTAGAGTACTTGATGGAAATGGTGATGCGATTCCAACTTATGATCAAGATGACATCCAAGAATTTGCAAAGGTATTCACAGGATTAGGAATAGGTGAAATAATGAATCCAAATGAATGGCCATACGAACCGTTTTTTGGACTAAATATATATGCTGCAGTCAAAGATGTACCAATGGTTATGTATGATGATTTTCATGAAACAGAAGAAAAGTATCTTTTGAATGGAGAAGTACTTCCTGCTAACCAGCTTGGAATGACTGATATCAGTATGGGTATTGACAATCTTTTCAACCATCCGAATGTTGGACCATTTATTGGTAAACTATTGATCAAAAGATTGGTAAAGTCTAACCCTTCTCCAGCTTATGTCGGACGAGTTACAGCAGCTTTTAATGATAATGGAAGTGGAGTTAGAGGAGATATGAAAGCTGTAATAAAGGCAATTCTATTAGATGAGGAAGCTAGAAGCGGAGAAGCTATGTTAGCCCCTGATGCAGGAAGAGCTAAGGAACCAATGATGAAATTGACTTCATATGCTCGAATCATGCCATTGAATGTTCCAAACGGTAGATATTGGGCTCAAGGATATGGATACTATAATAATACAGGACAACATGTACTGTCTGCGCCTACAGTTTTCAACTTTTACTTACCAGACTTTCAACCTATAGGTGATATTGCAGCTCAAGATATGACTGCTCCTGAATTCAAATTACACAATACCTCAAATGCGATATCCGCTATCAACCAATATTGGTATCTGGCAAACTATTGGGGTGGAACATTTATGAATAATTGGGAAGATGATGGTTTGGAAACTGCAATTTCTATGGACATCGCGCCATTCATACCTCTAGCAAGTGATCCAGAGCTACTTATTAATAGACTTGATAAGCTTCTAACTTTCGGACAGTTATCTGATCAGACAAGAGATAATATTCTCCCTATCCTGCATGATACATACTGGTCCTGGGGTGATCCTATAGAGTGGCAAGAAGAAAGAGTTCGTGCAGCCATTTATTACATTTTAGTCTCTCCTGACTTCAACGTAATGAAATAACTAAATCAAAAAACATTAAAAATAAAAAACATGGGACATCACCATCATAATATAAAGAGAAGAACGTTTTTGGGCCAAGCTAGTTGTGCTGCAATGGGTCTAACAACATTATTCTCAACCGTTTTGAATTTGAAGGCTATGAATGCTTCAGCAGCCTTAAATTTTCCAAACCTATCGCCACCAGATCCATTTGATGATTATAAGGCAGTGGTTTGTCTTCTTCTCGCTGGAGGAAGTGATTCTTATAATATGCTTATACCTACAGGTACAAGTGATTATAATGAGTATTCTACAGTAAGATCAAATCAAGCTATACCATTAAATGAAATTATTCCGATAAACCCGACAAACACTCCTGGAAAGACATTTGGAGTCAATCCAAATATGCCTCATATGGCTTCTATGTTTGACGCTGGGAAATTGGCCTTTGTTTCGAATGTTGGAACATTAATAGAACCAACAACAAAAGCAACTGTATATGACGGATCTGCAGATTTGCCACTTGGATTATTTTCGCATTCTGATCAAGTAATGCACTGGCAAACATCCGTGCCACATGATAGAGTTGCTACAGGTTGGGGAGGCAAAATGGTAGATCTATTAAATTCCATGCCAAATGGTCCTGAAACCAATGCAAATATTTCAATGAATATTTCTTTGTCTGGAAGTAACGTATTCCAAACTGGCCTGAATAGTGTAGAATATGCTATCCATCCGACATGGGGAGCACTAGGAATGAATGGATATGGAGATGAGTGGCTACAAAGTCAATTGAGAACGGAAGCTGTAGACAATATGATCGATGCTCAATATCAAGATATCTTCAAGAAAACATATGCCAAAACAGTAAAAACTGCAAGGGATGGAAATATCCAGTTCCAGGCAGCAATGGATAGTGCGACACCTGTTCAGACAGAATTCGAACCAACAAATCTGTCTGATGCATTCAAAATGATTGCTAATACTATCAACATCCGACAAGAACTAGGCATGAAACGCCAGATCTTCTTTGTTGACTATGGTGGATGGGATAATCATGATGAATTATTAACTACTCAAGGAAACCTGTTATCTGAAGTAGATGATGCTTTGAATTCATTTAACCTTGCAATGGAAGAATTAGGGCTTTCGGATAAAGTGACAACATTCTCAATATCTGAATTTTCAAGAACATTGATCTCTAACGGTAATGGTACTGATCATGCTTGGGGAGGAAATGTATTTGCAATGGGTGGAGCTGTAAATGGCCAAAAAATATATGGGCAATATCCACAATTGGCTTTAGACTCAAGCCTTGAAATAGGAAATGGTGTCTTGGTGCCTACTACCTCGGCAGATGAATATTTTGCGGAATTGGCCTTATGGTATAATGTTCCTGCAAGTGGATTGTTAGATATATTCCCCAATCTAGGAAATTTCTATTCTGTATCTTCTGGAGCAAATCCAATTGGGTTCTTGAATATATAGATGGATATGGGATTAAAAATATAATTGTAAATAACGATTGATAAAAAAAGCTCTCATTTCTGAGAGCTTTTTTTATGTATATTCAAGGTGGTGATAAATAGGAAACCAGTTCAATTTCACTCTTTCTCTCTAAGTAGAAAATAGTTTTAATAATTCCTGAAACCCTTGACCCAGAATTGGGGCAAACATTGCAAATAAAAGCTTGATGTAATTTAAAGCACCTTTTACTTTGGTTACTTCTTTCAATGTAGCTGCTTTTTCTGGAAAACTATTCTTGAGTTTTTCTTGCGTATATGTTATGTTCGAATTAATGGAGAGATAGATTATAATCAAAAAGAAAGTCTGCATCAATCCATTTGTAATAGAAAACTCACTAGGAAACATGGTGTAATTTTCGTCAGCTCCTACAAGTTGATTTAAGACACTTACAAAATTCCCAGTACAAAAAATGGTGAATCCAAGAAATATAGCAATTACAATAAAAAATGTCTCAAAATCTTTTCTAATACTTTCTAATAATTCGAGATTTTCTTCTTTTGCCTTTTCTAAAAGTGAAGACACCTTTGAATTCATCATAAAAACCAACATCAACCAAAAAAGCGGACCAATAAATGGCATGATTGAGTTAAAGTGTAGTCCCCATGATTTTATTCCAATCTTAAATAATGGTACAACGTCAAGAGGTTTGAATAGCAATGAACTTTTAGGGTCAGTACTTATAATTAAAGGAATAAACAAAATGAATATAATTAATATTGGAAATAAAACATTAACCTCTTTTCTCCAATCGTCAAGATCAACCTTATAATGTTTGATCTTAAAAATGAAAATTGGAATTAAGAAGAATGAAAATCCAATTGCCATAGAAATAAAAAGAATCCAGATTAACAATTTAGGATAATGATTCAGAAATAGCTTTTTTTGATTTGAAACCTCTGCTAAATCACTGCTATAAAATTTATCCAAACCAGAAATAATGGTATCAAGATGAATAGCATCCTTTGAATAGAATAGTCTATCATATAATAGTCCAGAATGTTTAAAAAAATAATTATTCCAATTCTCATTCTTGTGAACTAAACTATCGAAAGTAATAATGACTTTATCATGTTCCAATGAATAGGATTGATTTATACTATGATATTTGGAATTGAAAATTTTAATACTATCATAATTAGACAAAGAATCCAGATAATTTCTGTAGTCCTCTTTTGCCCCCAAAATTAAAGTATCTAGTCTTCCATTTTCACTTTTAATAAAGTTTGTTGTATCCGAGAGCATTGCATGTACTTTATCCTCAGTAGCTTCAATATTATAATTGATAACGCAAATAGATAATGTAAATCCAACAATCCCAAGAAGAATAGATATCAAGACGCCCATGTCCTTTGGCATCTCTTCTTTACTGAATAAAGTTTTTATTAATTGATCATGGCTACTCATATCGCTTTTATCTCTTACTAATTATATGATTTATTCAATAAATCATCTCTACTGAATCAAAAGTGCCAAGGAAGTGATTTAGGTAAAAAACATCTACTTAAACTATCCCCCACCAGAATATTTGAAAGAAATTTTTCGCTACTAAATCTAATTCTACAATACTTGGTGATTCCAATTTAAATAAAAATTAATGCAGATATACAATTTGATATGCAAAAATCTTATTCTATTCAGATAAAAATAAAACATCTAATCTCAAAATTTCGTTAATTTACCGCTGTATCATCAATTAATTTAATTTATGAAAATTTGTCTGAACATATTTATTCTACTCACTATTTCATACCAAATCTTTGCTCAAAATGACGCTATTCTATGGAGTGAAGAATTTGACGATAGAGGCTATTATAGCATTTTGGGAGAATCAGAAGATGCTTTTTTTGTAGAGCGCAAATACAATACTCGACAGAATGATAGAGATGTCGATTTAGAAATATTGAGGTTTAGTCAAGATTTAGAGCTTACTCATGTTGTGGAATTAAGAGACATAGAAGAGACCAGCTATGTGAGCATTGCAACTGTAAATTCACCAGAAGGTTTAGCGCATATTTACTACCAGACTACAAAAGGTGGAATGCATATAGTCTCTGCTCAACTATTCAGTCATAAGGATTTAAAGAAAACAGAGATTGTAGATTTGGCTAGGTTTAAGATTAAAAGTAGGTCACAGAAAATAATAAACCAAGATGGGGATTACCAGTTTACATTTCCATTGGATATTCTTGTCTCTAAAGACAAAAGCAAATTGGCGATAACTTTTAATGAAGAAAAAGTAGGCAAAGGCAAAATCAATTATCATCAGTACAGTGTTATAGACCTTAATAATAAGTTTGAGATATTGCATCAAGGAGATTTCTATAGTGATGATCAAAGCAAAAAATATGCAATTAGTGATAAACATATTTCTAATAGTGGAAAATTGACTTACGCAATTAAGAAATATGTCCGAAATAATACCTCCGAACATATCAATAAAAAGCCAGCTTATGATTATGAAATCCATCATATGTCTGGTGATACGATGGAATATATTTACGATATTAAAGTAAGAAAAGAATACATAGATAAACTTACGATAGGTAGTGACTCATATGACAATTTATATCTCGCAGGGTACACAAGAAAACAACCATATGGAGATATCACCAAGTCTTATTTAATGAGCCTTGACCCTCTAGGATATGAAAGATATACGGTGAAAGATATCTACACAAAACGAGACATAAAGCAGATTTTGGGCAAAGAGGATAACGAATTGAATGAAAATTTTCAAACGTTAGAGGTTATACCAACAGACGAAATAGTATATGTAATCCGCCAATACCGCAGAAGGGATTCGCAAACTTCAAATTATAATAATTCTGGTTTTCGTAACAGACAGTTCAATCAGTTCAACAATGTATACTACCAATGGGAATATGATGAAGTAGTGATCGATGGTGTAGGAAGAGAAACTGGAGAAATATTGTGGACAGCAGTAAATCGACGCGAACAAGAAGATGACAATACATTCTCACGATATTTTATTACTGGACAAGTAGAGCTGGTCAAAAAAAACCTTGTATTCATTTACAATGAAAGGGAAGAAAACATTCAAAGACTACGAAGGAAGGAAAAAGTAAAGCGAACAGATATCCCTGGAGATCGAACAGCAATAACTTTGGCAAGGGTAAATCCTGCGGGTGATTTGCAATACATCGTCATGGAAGAAGAGAATTATTATCACTTACCAGAAAAGGGATCTTTAATAGGGAACAACTCAGTCTATTTTTTTAATCATCATAAGAATTATAAGAAATTTGTTGTTGGGAAATCTCCGCTTTCAATTTTTAACTTCTAGTATTGATGTAATTTTATCATTGTGAAAACAACTTTTAACCATTTATTAAAACATTAATTATAACAGTTTCCATAATTTTCATGTTTAAAATAGGAAGGTATTATTCCTTCATTGATAAAAAAAATGTGAATTATGAAAATTGGAAATATAATTATAGCGGTTTTGATGTTGGTAATTGGAGTTGGAGGAGGAATCTGGTATTCGCAATCTAACACAAATCCTATCCAAGATTTAGGTATACATACAAAATATGATACTTCTAATTCGGCAAAACCAGCAGCTGCAAATGGGATCAAAAGAAATGTGGATCCAGTAACTATTGTTACTGATATTGAGTTAGCGACTATAAAATTATTCGAGGAGACTGTCCCTTCTGTTTGTTTCATAAATACATCTCAGATGACCAAACGGAACTATTGGAGTAATAGCGTATACGAAACTCCCACAGGTTCTGGTTCTGGTTTTATCTGGGATAAAGATGGAAGTATTGTTACAAATTATCATGTTGTAAAAGATGCCAGCAATATCTCTGTGACATTATCAGATATGTCGACTTGGGAAGCTGAAGTAATCGGATCAGAACCGAATAAAGATTTAGCGGTAATTAGAATAAAAGCACCCGCCAGAATCCTAACTCCAATAAAAATAGGTCAATCAGATCGACTAAAGGTAGGTCAATCTGTATTTGCAATTGGTAATCCATTTGGACTCGACCAAACCTTGACTACTGGAATCATAAGTGCTTTGGGTAGAGAAATAAAGTCCATTACAGGAAGGCCTATAAATGATGTAATCCAAACCGATGCTGCTATAAATCCCGGAAATTCGGGAGGACCATTATTAGATAGTAGTGGAAGACTAATTGGAGTAAACACCATGATTTATAGTCCATCTGGTGCCAGCGCAGGGATAGGATTTTCGATCCCAGTAGATGAGGTCAATTGGGTAGTAAGTGACATCGTGAAATATGGTGAAATCAGAAAGCCTCTTATAGGTGTATCATTGGTGAATTCTCAACTTACACGACAAGCAGGATTAGAAGGAGCTCTCATTTTGAATGTAGTTAAAGGGGGAGCTGCGGAGAAAGCTGGTCTGAGAGAAACGACAAGAAATAATAGAGGTGACATAGAAATGGGAGATATAATTGTAGGGGTAAACAATATTGCTATTGAGTCTAATAATGATTTATTTATAGCATTAGAGCAATTTTCTCCAGGAGATAAGATATCTATTTTGTATAATAGAGATGGGAAGGAAAGGGCTGTAGAGTTGGTTCTTGGCAGTTCTGTTGGGAGTTAAATATTGATCATGATTTTCCAAATAAGTGTTTTTTTTCACCACAATGGGCCTAAGGCTTCACCAAGAAAAACACGGAGTTAGATGTTGACAAATTTGGAGCTAAACAATCTTAGATGACAATGTTTGTTCCAAAACACAATTCTTACTTGGAAGAATGGATTAAATGTTCCTTGTCATTGATCAACTTCAATCTAATAATCTTATTGTCATTACTTTAACTTTAAAAGCAGCAAAGCGCTTTTTTGGGACTCAGCATGACAATATGTTATTGTTATACATTTTATGCTATACTATTCTAATTTTAAAATTTTACAATTCAAAATATCAATATAATTTATAACTAATAAATTCTACCTTGCTGCGAATTCCAAATAGCGAGGTAAATGAAAAATACCGCCACTGAATTATCAAAAATAATAGAAACTATTCTCCCAGAACTTCATCGATATGTTGAAGAAAGTATGGGTGGAAGTGGAAAGGTTTTGCAACAACAAATGGCATCATCTCTTGCCAAGGAATTAAATTTATTAGATTGGATAAAGAATGGAGGTATCAATGCTAGTAATGTAAATCAATTTCTCAGTGTCTATTTGGCAAATAGTCAACGGATGCATCATCCACATTATATAGGTCATCAGGTTTCATCTTCACACATGGCATCAGCGGTAGCAGATTTTGTTCAAGGAGTTATCAATAATCCGATGGCCATTTATGAAATGGGACCAAGTGCATCGGTAATCGAGCAAACCATTATCAATTGGATGCTGGATAAGGCTGGCTGGTTTAAAGGAGATTCTATAGATGATTTTAATGACATTGAAGGCAATGGAAGTGGTGTATTGACTCATGGTGGGTCGATGGCAAACTTGACAGCTTTATTATCTGCAAGGGCTAAAATTGCTCCTAAAGCATGGGATGAAGGAAGTCCTAATAATCTTGTTGTCATAGGATCTGAAGTGGCGCATTATTCTATTGCTAGATCGATTTCAATAATGGGAATGGGAAAGAAGAACTTTGTCTCTGTACCTACTACAGCTTCGGAAGTAATAAAGCCTGAACATCTCGAATCCATATATAAAAGAACTATCGAGGAAGGTAAAAAAGTAATGGCCGTGATTGCCAATGCATGTGCTACTTCGACTGGTCTCTACGACCCTATTGATGAATTAGGCCAATTCTGCAATGAACATGGACTTTGGTATCATGTGGATGGCGCCCATGGTGCATCGGCATTGGTATCTGACGAAGAGAAAGACTTATTAAAAGGACTCCACCGTGCTGATTCTATGATTTGGGATACACATAAAATGTTGCGAACCACTACCCTATGTGCCGCTGTATTATTTAAAGATTCAAAAAACTTAAATGCTACATTCCAGCAAAAAGGAAGTTATTTATTTCATGATAAAGAAAAGCCAGGTTTCGATCTTATGCCTTATACAATAGAGTGTACAAAATCTGGAATTGGAACAAAGCTATTTTGGGTTTTGGCTGCTGAAGGCGAAAAAGGTATAGCTGACTACATCAATCGGCAATTCAGTGTTACAAAGGAATTTCACAAGAAAATTTCTGAAGATCAGGATTTTGAATGTCCTTATTATCCAGAATCGAATATTCTTTGTTTTAGATATAAATCTGGTTTGGATACAAATGACTTTCAATTGAATATCAGAAATGAATTGGTCAAACAAGGAAATTTTTACATTTCATCTACGGAAGTAAGTGGCAAGAGATATTTGCGTTTGACTGTAATTAATGCATTGACTGATAAGACCCATATAAGAGAACTGCTAAATACTATAAGGATTATTGCAGTTACAATGCAGAATTAACCCAACTTTAAAATCATTTTCCTCGTCTTCTTAATTGTAGTTAATTTTATCTCAATCCTATCACTAAGAATTTAGATTATGCGTTATATATCAATTGTACTAGTTCTTTCATTTTTTAGTTCATGTTCAAAAAATATTGACTGTAATACATTAGAAAGTTGTTTTGAACACAATGGTATGGTCATGATGATAACAGAAATTAATGATCTTTCTAATATCAATGGAGATACCAGTATATTTTTCAGTAGTATAGATACAAATTCATTGAATCTAAAAATGGAATGTGGGAAGTTCTTTTTGGGTGCGGGCGAAAGTATTGAGGAAGGACGTTATGAAATAATAAATGATGAGATAAGATTTATCCTTAGTTCAGACCCATGTCCCATAAATGCAGAGTGCTTAACAGCATTTCACCAGAATAAATATAAGTGGTCATGTACTACAGACCTGATCAAACTTACATTATTTGAAGAATGGATATCATTACATGCTGAAGACTGGCCCTATGGCTCTTATGCTTCAAAGCAAATTTCTCGTCAAATTATATATTGAAGTAGACGATTCTTTGGAAACGAAATTCGGAATTAAATTTCTTCGTCCTCAATACTTGCTCCTTTTTTGTATTTAAAGAAAGTTGACATCGAAGCTTAACTTATTATTGATAAGAGCAGAAACCTTCAATCCGCCAAATAGTGATTTGTAGTCATGTCCTTGATAATTATCTCCATCTATCTGGGACATGGTAAAGCCACCAATTATTCCCGCAGAAAATCTCTTCTCTATTTTTTTTGTGAAGAGTTCTTTGTGCATTACACATAAAAACACATCCCAAACAGAAAATTATTACTATTGAATACTTCTTTGACAACATTTTATAAAAAATACTATTTAGTATTGAATATAAGGATAATGAAATGAATTATAAGGGTAATTTAGATTTCTGTTTGAGGGGGGAACAATTAATCAAGAATATATATAGGCAGACACTTCTTATTTCGATTAAAATGTTTTAATCCAAAATGGGTACTATCTTGCTTTAATCGAATTAAAAAAAAAGGACAATTAATTTATGAAATATCTTTTCTTGATTTGCTTTTTGATCTCCGTGAATTGCTCAATTGGTCAATCTCATGATCATGTTTATTCACTTGATACCAAAAAAGATTTAATATTATCAGGTCTGGGACTAGGGCTGCACGTGCTTGGGTATTCATTAAAAACAACAGGACCAACATTGGAAGGCTTAAATGCACTTGATGAAAATGATCTGTGGGCGATAGATAGATCTGCAATTTATAACAATTCGCAAACTGCCCGCAAAATAAGTGATGTCATTTTGTATTCATCTATGACAATTCCGTTTGTAATTTATGCTGATGTAAAATGTCGATCAGAAGGATTAACCATAGGATTAATGGGGTTAGAAACATTTTTAATTACAAATGGAATAACACACATCACTAAAGTCGCGGTGGAGAGATACAGACCGTTTACATATAATTCTGACATTCCGATTGAAGAAAAACTTGGAACTGGTTCTACTCTTTCTTTCTTTTCCGGTCATACTTCAACATCTACCGCATTGTCGTTTTTCGCTGCTAAGGTATTGACGGATCTCAGACCAGAATCTAATTACAAGTGGCTCATCTGGACAATTGGAGCGACTGCCCCTGCCGCGATTGGATATTTAAGGTTTGAGGCTGGCAAACATTTTCTAACAGATGTCATTACTGGATATGCATTAGGTGCAATTGTTGGCTATATGGTTCCTGCCATGCATCTAAATAAAAATGTAAATATGGGAATAGGCTTTGCCGGCACATTAGATTTTAGGATCACTTTTTAATAATGAAGTGGATATTAATATACTTCAAAAATCAACTCTTATGAATGAAGAAAAACAAGAAAAAAAGAAGAATAAAATTGTTGATCAATATCTTCTTCAAGAATTAGGGGTAGATGTTGTAGAGCTAAAAAAATTAAAAAAGAAATTGGTCAAGGCTGATGGAAAACCAGAACGTGGAATCGAAACTTGGTTTAGATTGGCATCAAAGAATCTATATTCTAGACTTCAGATTGTCGATACTAAAGCCAACATACTTATTACTGCCAATGCGATAATCATCTCCGTTGTTCTGGGTACTTTATATTCTCAACTCAATGAAGATCCGCACATGGTCTTTGCAGTTGGAGGATTAATAGTTACCAATGTATTGTCCATCACTTTTGCCATATTGGCTACTATTCCGCAACCATTTGTCGAACACAAAGGCGAGATTAATGCAAGAGATTTGATGACATTTGAAGGATTTGCAAATATGCCAGCCGATGAATATAGAGCATCTGTAATGAATGTACTTGATCAAGGAAACACACTCTATCCTTCAATAATAACAGATATCCATAATTTAGGAGTAACATTGGCAAGAAAATATAAATTGATAAGAATTGCATACCTAATATTCATGTATGGTGTGATAATATCAGTTATTCTATTTGCCTTATGCCACGTTATGTTTTAACTTCACTTGACCCCAATTTTATGAAAAATATTTTCATTGTTATAGTTCTCATTCTTATACCCGCGTATACCATTTTATCTCAAGGGAGTAATGAATACATCTTCTTTTCTAACAGTTTATCAGACAGCGATATTAAAGGTTTAATTGTAGCTGAAATTGACAAATCAACGCAACTTAACCTTATATCATTAGGTGACAATGAACCGATATTACTTCAAGAATTATCAGAATCGTGTCCAGAATGCAAGATTAAAACAGTTATTGGAGACAAAGATGTAGATCATTTATTGAATCCAAAAAAAGGTGATTTTAAGTTTAAGAAAAAAAGAATCTGTCCTGATCCGATTATCAAGGAAATGGATGATTCTCACGTAATGATCACATTAAATTCTAATTGGTTTATAGATCGAGAATATAAATTCAATGCCCAAAATTACGATTGTGATTTTTTCAATGAGATTCACTTGTTGGAGGAGTTAGAAGATGTTTTAGAAGATTACAAAGATTGGAATAAGATAATTGTGGCTCATCACGGCATCAAATCCATTTCGGAAATTGGAGGGAACGGATTGTGGTCCAAAAACTTCATACCTATATATGGTCAACTTTATCAATCGTTCAGGAAGAATATAGGTTACAAACAAGACCTAGCTTCTATAGGTTATCACAGATATATCTCATTGATATCAAAAATCACCTCCAAATTTGACAAACTATGTATCATTTCTGGACATGACTATCTCAACCATGTGATAAATGAAAAACACATCACACATATTAATGTCAATAGTGCATCCAATCATTACAAATACTCTAAAAACGAAGAAACCTCTTTTGTGTCAGAACAAGGAAATTTCCTAAGACTCCAAAAGAAATCTGGACAATGGAAATTTTTATTCAATTCAGGTATTGAAGTAGAACTAAGTAATATTTTCAAATCAAAAAAGGAAGGTGATGGATCAAAAGAAAAAGATATAAATAAGTCTATTGAAGTAAAATCAACAGTCCAGGCAAGTCAAAAATATGATGCAAATGGGTTGACAAAATTCTTTATGGGAGATGGATATAGAGCAGAATGGTCTACTCCTGTGACAGCACCTTTATTGGATATTTCAACATATGATGGTGGTCTTAAACCTTATGCGATCGGTGGAGGTCTCCAAACTTTGAGTGTAAAATTCAAAAGTAAAAATGGAAAAAAATATGCGTTTAGGGTATTGGACAAACATCCAGAAAAGAGCCTTTCTGATGTAGCTAGAGAGTCTGTCTACAGAGTAATCGTTGAAGAATTGATCACAACAATGCATCCGTATGGTCCTTTAGTTGCTAACTCTCTTTTGGATGCAACTGATATCATCCATATCAAACCAGAATTATTTATTCTTCAACAACATCCTTCGCTAGATGACATTTACCAACCATTTGTGGGAAAGATTGGAACATTAGAAGAAAAACCTTCAGGAAAGAAAAAAGGGAAGGAAGGATTTTATGGAGCAGATAAAGTTGTCTCTAGCTACGATATGTTTATTTCCCTTAGAAAATCTCATAAGAATAAAATAGATCCAAAGGCTTATGCAAAGGCTCGACTCATGGATATGCTTCTGGGAGACTGGGATAGACATGAGGACAATTGGAAGTGGGCAATGTTCAAAGAAGGAGATAATAAAATCTATAGACCAATTCCAAAAGATAGAGACCATGTGTTTTCAAAATGGACAGGATTGATACCTAACATTGCTGACTTTGCAATAAGTAATGCGGAGGATTTTGGCGATGAATTTGGCAATTTAAGGCATTTGAATTTTAAGGCTAGGTTTCTGGATAGAGAATTTGGAGATAAGATCAGTTTAGAACTATGGCTGGAAGCTGTAATATACATTCAAGAAAAAATCACTGATGAAGTAATTGAGGAATCGGTGTCAAAGTTGCCAAAGGAGGTTTATGGTTTTCATGGAGAAGAAATAAAACAAAAGCTAAAATCGCGAAGAAGTGATCTCACAAGATTCATAAAGGAGTACTACAAAGAACTTAATGAAAATGTGTTCATTAAGGGGACCAACAAAAGTGACTATTTTGAGATTGTAAGAAAAGAAAATGGTGAGGTAAAGGTTTCAGTATGGCATCTGAAAAAAGGTGAAATTAAAGGAGATCTCTTTTTTGAGGGGACTTTTGACTCAGAAATAGTAAAGAAAATTTACTGTTTTGGACTTGATGGCAAAGATAAATTTGAGATCAAAGGGGATGTTGCTCAATCTATAAAAGTAAGAATCATAGGAGGCAGTGACAAAGATAAAGTGAGTGATAAATCATTCGTAAATGGTAGTGAAAAACTTACCCAAGTTTATGACTCTTCGAATGAAGATGAAATAGTAAAAAGTAAAGAAACCATCTTAAAAAAACCAAGTCGCCAAGCCCATTATGATCCCTATGCATTTGATTATAATTGGCTGATTCCTTCTATAACTTTGAGAAGTAGCTCAGGAAATGGCTCTGGTTTTGGTGCTGGCGTTACATATTTAATACGTGGATTCAACAAACCCGGATTTGCTAAAAAGTGGACATTTGGAGGTGTATTTTATCCAGACTTAAAAGCATATCGAATAGATGCAGGATTTACCTTTAGACATTTCATCGGATTATCTGATTTACAACTTAGAAGTCAATTCTCTGCTCTCTACGATCGATATCCATTTTATTATGGAATTGGTAATGATACAAAAGTGATTAAAACACTAAGGCAAGAATTGAACCGATTAGATTATGATTTCTTTGACTTTGAAGCAGGAATAGAGACAATTTTTGCCAGAAAAAGTAAATGGATAAATAGTATTATTATCGAAAATCATGATGCTGAAAACAAAGGAGACAGGACTGCTTTGGATCCAACAACACTTGGATATGGAGAAATTTCATACATAGGAATAAGCTCAAAATTGAATTTAGATTTCACAGACAATTCTTTATATCCTGAAAATGGATCTCAATTTACTTTATCTGTTGATGGAAGAACAAATTTTGATGGCAATCTTTCGAGTAATATAAAGAGTAGAATTTCATACTTCAAAACCTATGACTTAGGACTTAAGACGACCTTCGTAGGTTCATTACATTACAAACAAGCAAATGGAGAACCGGCATTCTATCATTTAAGCAGATTGGGAAGTCAATCTCAATTTAGAGGATACACTAGAAATCGATTTATTGATAAATATGCATTGCTCTACAATGCTGAAATGAGAGTTTTACTTGGTACGATAAAGACTCCACTTATTCAACTTGTAGTCGGAGTATTTGGCTTTTATGATGGAGGAAGAGTATGGAATGACAGCTCAGAATTTTACGAAGGGGAGTGGAATAATAGCTATGGAGGAGGGATTTTCTTTGCTCCAGGTAGTAAGGATTATACATTATCTCTCTTAGTGGCACGACCAGAAGACAATTTCACATATTCTAAGGTGCAATTGGGTTTTGATTTTTAGTCCGTGGTGTATCACAAATTGCACAAAATGTCAAACAATCCGAGGAGAGGTCAGAGACCCAATGTCGTTTAGGGTAATAAACCGAGGCAAAGGTATCTGACTTCTTGCCGTTTTTCTACAATGGAAAAAGTACCCGATGTGCAATATCTGATACACACGTTGTTGGGTTGTTTCCGTGGTAATTGGCTATCTTGAATTTTAAGAATTAAAACAGTCATTTGAAAGTGAATTTAAATTTATGTTTTCAACCTATAAACAGTTTAAGAAGCACCTGAAATATTTCGAAACCTCCGAGGGGAATATGGCTTATTTTGACAAAGGGCAAGGTGAGTGCATTTTTCTACTTCATGGAGTTCCTACCTCATCATGGCTTTATCGAAAAATCATACCCATACTACTGGAAAGTGGCTATAGGGTGATCGCTCCTGACATGCTCGGATTTGGTGGGAGTGACAAACCTGAGGGATATGAAATCTACTCAGATGCTAATATGGGAGAACGAATTTTAAGCTTGATGGCACATTTAGGAATAGATTCTTGGTCTCATGTTTTTCATGATGGTGGAGGTTTATGGACATGGGCCATGTTGCAGCAGGATAAGAGTAAGGTCAAGAATCTTTTTATGCTAAATACCATTGTTTATCAAGATGGATTTAAGCCTCCTATAAAATTTGAGAAAGGGTTGATTGCTAGGTGGTTTAGTAGAATGTATAGCATTTCTAGACTATTTCAAAATATCACTATCAATCCAACTTTAAAAAATGGACTTCATCACAAAAACAATGTTACCAAAACGATGTTGGAAGGATATAAAATTCCTTTGCTTGGAAATGGACACCATGGTTTGTATTATTTCTTTACCCAAACTTGCAAACAAATAAATGACTATAGTGAACTTCATAAATCTTTGGATATTCCTTTGACAGTGATTTGGGGGAAGTGGGATGATATGCTTGAGTGGGAAGGGAATGAAAAACATGTGAAATCAAATTTTAATGTTTCGGATGATGATATTCATATTATTGATGGGAAACATTTTATTCAAGAAGAGCAGCCGGAGTTGATAGCGGAGATTATTCTTGATGTGTTGATGGGGTGATTTGTTGATGGGGTGATTTGTTGATGTGTTGATGTGTTGATGGGGTGATGGGGTGATTTGTTGATGTGTTGATGGCGTGATGGGGTGATGGGGTGATTTTAATATAGAAAGGTGGAAAGGGTAAATTATGGAGTTGAATATTCAGGATACTTTTAATAGGGAATTGCCGGCGGATTCGGACATTACTAATAGGCGAAGACAAGTATTAGAAGCATGTTTTTCTTATGTGACGCCGAGAGTGCCTTCTAATCCTAGTGTGGTGCATGTTTCTAAGGAGATGTCTGAGGCATTGGGGATTTCTGAAGATGACTTATCTGAACCTTTTTTTAAGGAAGTGTTTTCTGGAGCTAAGGTATTGGAGGAGACCAAGCCATTTGCTATGTGTTATGGAGGCCACCAATTTGGAAATTGGGCTAGTCAATTGGGAGATGGAAGGGCAATAAATCTGTGTGAGGTGGTACATAATGACAAGCGATGGGCTTTACAGTTAAAAGGTGCTGGCGCTACTCCCTATTCAAGGACAGCTGATGGATTGGCAGTGCTCAGATCATCTATTCGTGAACATCTTTGTAGTGAGGCAATGTATCATCTTGGAGTCCCGACTACTCGATCACTATCTCTTTGTCTTACTGGAGATTCAGTGATGCGAGACGTAATGTATGATGGTCATCCTGCTTACGAAAAAGGGGCTGTGGTTTGCAGAGTAGCACCTTCATTTATACGATTCGGCAATTTTCAGATTTTTGCAAGTCGTAAGGATAAGGTGAACTTAAAACGTCTAGCTGATTATACGATAAAGCACTTTTATCCAGAGATTAAATCTGATTCTAAAGAAAAGTATATTGAGTTTTTTAATGCGGTTTTAGATAGGACCTTGGAGATGATCATTCACTGGCAGCGAGTAGGATTTGTACATGGTGTAATGAATACTGATAATATGTCAATTCTTGGTCAGACAATAGATTATGGACCGTATGGCTGGCTGGAAGATTATGATAAAGGCTGGACACCCAATACTACGGACAGCCAACATAAAAGATATCGATATGGCAATCAAGCTGCAATTGGACAGTGGAATTTGTATCAATTGGCAAATGCATTATTCCTTTTGATAGAAGATGCTAAACCACTAGAAGATGCCTTGGAGAGATATACAACTGACTTTGATGATAAGTATATTAAAATGATGCGATCAAAGTTAGGTTTGCAAAATGAAGAGGTCGGAGATAAAGGTCTAGTGGATACTTTAGAGGAGACACTTTCGCTGACAGAAACGGATATGACAATATTTTTTAGAAGTCTAGCCCATGTCACAAAAGAAGATTCGGCTGATGGTGCTTTGTCAACACTGAAAGGTTCATTTTATCAAATTGACGTTCTTGAGAATTCTTATGCTGAAAATTGGAAGGAATGGTTTTCAAAATATATCAGTCGAATCGGAAGAGAAACAATATTAAATAGTAAGCGGATAGAACTTATGAATGGTGTAAATCCCAAATACGTTCTGCGGAATTATATGGCTCAACTTGCAATCGATGCTGCTGACAAAGGAGATAATAATTTAATTGAAGAGCTTTATCAAGTTCTAAAACATCCGTATGCTGAGCAACCTCAATACGAGAAGTGGTTTGCCAAGCGACCAGATTGGGCGCGACACAAAATCGGATGTTCTATGCTATCTTGCAGCTCATAAACTAAGAATAACCGTTTTATTTAAATCCAAAAAATAAAAATTAATACTTAATGAATTTCTTTAAAAACCTATTTAATAAAAAGAATAAAATAAACCTCTCGAATGATGAATTGGTAGAGGCTGGAGCTTGTCCAAATTGTTGGGGGAAACAAGAATATGGAGATCAATATATTGAATTCTCAAAAGATCATACCAAATCAAATATCAATAAGGATAAACTGCATCAAATGGCATTTGTCCAGCAGTATATTGAAACAGGAATAACTGGCATCCAACTGAAGCGAGATGGAGACTATTTGACTTGTCCGAAGTGTAATTCTAGACATAAGTATGTTTCGGCAAAGGCAAATTAATAAGTTCAGTATTTAATCAAAATGAAAGTTTTAAAATATATCATATACGGTCTTTTTATCATAGGCATATCAATATTTGGCTACATGAAGATCACCAACAAAAATACCAGTGAGTTGGCTCTTGGAATTTTCTCATGGATCAAAAAAGTAAAAGGAGAAAAAGTGCAATTAGAAAAAATGGTACCTAGCAAGCTAAAGTCTCTTGATCATTACGAATGGTCTGGTTTATTGAGCAAACATGTCTCTTTAGACGGAAAGGTCGACTACAGAGGCATGTCAAAAAGTAAATCACAATTGAATCGGTATTTAGACTATCTATCCCAAAATCCACCTGCCTCTGATTGGACAAAAAATGAACAAAAGGTTTATTGGATCAATGCATACAATGCCTTCACAGTAAAACTAATCATCGATAACTATCCACTTGAAAGTATAAAAGACATCTCTGATGGCCTTCCAATGATCAATTCTCCCTGGGATATTAAATTCTTCAAAATCGGTGGTGTTGACTTTGACTTAAATACTATCGAGCATGAAATTTTAAGAAAGCAATTTGATGAGCCAAGGATTCATTTTGCGATTAATTGTGCTTCAGTATCTTGTCCCAAATTACGACATGAGGCTTATTTAACGAAGTACTTAGAATTTCAACTAGAAGATCAGGCAAAGGCATTTATTAATGATCGGAGTAAGAATCGGATTAGTGCATCTGAGATGGAATTGTCTGGTATATTTAATTGGTTTGAAGGAGATTTTACTAAGGATGGGCCACTTACATCTTTTATCCAGAAATATAAATCTGATGTCAATTCTAATAATAAAATTAGCTATTTGGAATATGATTGGGGGTTGAATAAGTAGAGGATTACGCTTTATTGTAGGTTTAAATCCCTTTACAAAATTCATAAAATGGCTTTGGAATTGTCTTGAACTGTTCTAAAGCATGTAGATTCTGCACCATACAGGTTTTGTACCATACACATTTCGTACTATTATTAATAGTACGTATACTGTACCATACGAATTTTGTATTATTATTAATAGTACGTATATTGTACCATATAATAAAACGTATTATCATGATTCAAGTAGGAAAGCCTGTGCTAGGTACAGAGTTGGTAGGTCGAGAAAAAGAGATAAAAGAAATCCTTGCATATCTCAAAATGGGGCAAAGTGTAGTTTTAATTGCTCCAAGAAGGTTTGGAAAAACATCATTGGTCCTCGAAGTACTCAATAGACTACAAAAAGAAAAAAACTACACGGCTTTTGTGGATATCTTTTTACATAATTCACTGTCAGAATTGTCAAAGACTATTATTTCAGAAGTTCTAGCTAATAACGGACTTAAAGATGGTTTTGAAAAAGCCAAAGATAGTGTCATGGCTATGATGAAAAACGTTGAGCTTAAAGCAGTGATAAACGATTTCGAATTTCTGCTCGGATTAAATGACCCTAAAGTAGACGATTGGGAAAATTTCAAACAGTCCATAGATTTTATAGATCAGTTCTCTGAAAAGGCAGGAAAGAAAATGTACTTCTCTTTTGATGAATATGGAGACATCCTCAAATTGGAACATACAGCCGAAATAATCAAGATGATGCGAGCCAAAATTCAAAGGCAAAAAGCTTCAACTTATATTTTTTCAGGCAGCTATGAATCTGTTATGAATAGTCTATTTGTAGATAACAAAAGTCCATTCTATCGTCTCGCCAGGGTTATTCATTTGGGATATATTGAATTTGCAGCCTTAAAAGCTCAATTCACCAGAAAACTGAAAGCACTAGATTGCACCATTGATAATAAGCTCATTGAAAACACTATAGATTTTCTTAAAGGACACCCCTATTATACCCAATTGGCTCTTCAACAGATATATATTTATAACATCACTAAAGGTAAAAACCCGTCATTCGATGAGCTATTAGACATTATCATTACCACCGATATTCACTACCTAGAAAAACTATGGCAAGACCTATCTAGCAATCGAGAATCCCTCATCATCCTCAAGCACCTGAGCGAAAATACTACAGGAATATATAGCATAGCTTCAGAAAAAAAAATAAATGCAAGTAGAGCCTTAAATAATTTAATTGGTCAAGGTGTGCTTTATAAAGAGGAAGGGAAATATTTATTTTATGATCCAGTATTTCAATATTGGATTGCTGCAAATATTAAGGTTTGAAGCTATTGATTATCAATTCCTTTCCTTAATCTCAATTACTTCTGAAATTAGGTTACTTAATGTTTAATCTAAAGCCAATAAGTAAAGTATTAATATACTAAATAGGCGAATAATGAACAACACACCCTGACAAAAGACATTACATTGTTAATAATTTAAAGTTCAGTATGAATAGGCTTTGTGAACAAATAGCATTAGCTAAAGTAGATGGCACCTTCATCAAATGGATCAATAGAATCCAAAAAGCAAGCTTGATCATCTTCGATGACTTTGGACTACAACCTTAAAATCTCTCCACATATTTGAATGTAACTGATTATAAAAACAAACTCATATGAATATGTCCAATTGTTCAGAAAGTACTTTTGCTTGAATTGGAGTATAACCAATATTCTGACCATCAATAATCAATTGATCATGAGAAGAAGTTATTATCGAAAATTTCTTAGCACGGTAATAGGCAATCGCAGGATCGCTTATATGGTTCCCCTTAAAAACTTTGGCGAAAAGAGATATCAATTTTAAGCGTCCAATTTTCTTTGCAATTAAGATATCGAGATATCCGTCGTCAATTTTAGCATCAGGAGCCATCTTCATTCCATTGCCCGTATACATTGTATTGCATGCAAGAAAAAAACCATATTGACCTTCAATATTTTTTCCATCAATGATAAATCTGACTTGCTTCGTTTGATTTTTTATTACTTCGATTAAGGAGGCAATATTGTATCGCTGTCCTCCAATCCATCTCATCTTTTCTGCCAGAATATTTACAGCCACTGGTATACCCCAGCCCAAAATATTAAAACTATAGATTATTTCACCGTTTGCATTAATTTCGAATACATCTATTTTACCTAATCGGTTAGCCAGAATTTTATGGGCCGCTTCGACAGGATCCAGGCAATCCAAATCATGCATAAGCGAATTTCCTGTCCCTGCCGGAATAAAACCAAAGGGAAGTCTTTTATTATCTGGTCGCCTAAGCATTCCGTTGATAACTTCATGAAAAGTCCCATCACCGCCGACAATACATATGGCATCAAACCCATCCAATGATTTTGACATCGCAAGTTCGTAGGGATGATTTTTATGGGTAGTAATATCTACGATTAGTTTTACATTGGCTTTTTCAAAAATTCCTTTGATATTTTCTAATATTGAATGTCCTTTTTTGTGGCCACTCATGGGATTTACGATTAGATAGTATTTTGGCATGTTAGGCTTTATTACAGGATAAAGCTAAAGTACTGCTTTATAATGTGAAAGGTGGATTTTGAATTATCTGGTGAATGGAATAAACTTGAAACGATATCCAAAACGTGGAATAAAAACAAAAGCCCCAAACTCAGTGAGAATGGGATTTACTTTCTGTAGCGAGAGCGACGCTAATTAAATCATTGACCTTCAGTAATATATTTTCATTTGACGGTCACATAACATATCTAATGAATATACTTACTTCCCACATTCTTTTAATAGTTGCCTTAAAGCAACTGGATCAATTTATATCTTTCCAAGATAGTTTTAATGAAGAGATGCTGTTTTAACTAATGTTTTGTGATAGTTTAACTAATATTAAGCAGTTAACTTATTGATAAGAAGCAATGTATATATATATTAGATATATGTGTTGAGAATTTAACTAAAGTCAAATTCATAACTAGCTAATGTTTTGTGACAGTTTAACTAATGTTTTGTGACAAGTTTAACTAAAATTAAGTAGTTAACTTATTGATATAAAGTAATATATACATATATATTAGATATATGTATTCACAGTTTAACTAAAGTCAAATTCATAATTAACTAAGAATGTGTGTTATATATTGGATATATATTGTGCTAGTTTAACTAATAGATGAGTGCATAAAAACTGAGTGTTATGGTATTCAACTAAAACTTAAGTGCTAACCCAAATCGAATTTCGCTTTGTTCCAGCATTGGTTATTGATTCATCTCTTTTTGACATAGAGTAGATTAGATTTCTGATTTTGTTATTCTTTTTCTCTTCGTCCAAAATGTCAGGTAATAACCCATAAATTAGTTTGGTAATATCTGCCCTAGAAGCTGATCCATAATTATTAATATACTCCAAAATTAGCTTCTTATAATGGGAGTCCTTAAAACCTCTATTTTTTATATATTTCCCTCTTTCTTCTGCGATATTTGCAACTTTAGAAGCTATAAAATAATTAGGCTTTCTGCCCTCAATCAGCTTCTTATTTTTTAAAATTAATACTACATTTTTCGATAATTTCTTTCTTTTTGCCACTTTATCCAGAAGTACTATTTCTTGTAAAGTTAATTCAGATAATTGAGCTAATTTCCTCGCGAAGTTCATATCAAGTACTTTTCCTATAATTGTGAGTTCTACTTTCTTATTTTTAATCACATAATCAGGAAGCGGGAAAAACTTTTCCCTTTGGATATTAAACATTTTTATAATTCCACTTCCTACAGTATCTATCATATTTAGAGAAACCATCGCATCGCATAACAACTTATTTCTATACACAGAAGTTGGTGAATTTGCATTTATAACATTCTCAATACTGTCAGGAATAAAGTCTCCTAGATTAGTAAAAGATAATTGACCATCTTCTCTTTCCACAACGATGATTTTTCCACCAAGTAAATAATCCTTATGAGCAATGCAATTATTTAAGGCTTCTCTAATAATATAAGGATGGTATTGATCCACTTCTTCTGGAAATAAGGATTCATCTTTAATATATCTATATTTTAGGTTTCGAATTTTAGAGTAAACCTTATCCACATTTTCGAGTAATGGACAGTAGAAATGAAAATAATCTTTAACCACATTTTCTTTGCTCTTAAGCATCCATGTTATTTGAGAAGTACCAGGACTAATAAAATGGTTAGATTCTGGTTTTCCAAGGAGAATGATTGCTGTATTGGTGATCAAACCATTAATAGTAATTCTTGCTTTATTAAGAAATGTAATATTATCCCATTTATTAATTTCGACAGAGAGATGGTTATTCTTAATTGCATATTTTTCGCGCGCAAGTTTGATAGCGAATGGGGAAAGATCATCTATTGTAGCGTTCTCAACGATTTTTGCAGACCAATCTTCAATGATTTGATTTGTAACCGCTGATTCATTTATCTTACGAACAATTTCAATCAATGATTTGCGAATTTTAGAAGATTCTATTTGAAAGTCTGAATTACTGATAACATTTTGATTGATTTGTTTTCTTAAACTGCTGTGCCTTCCTAATAAATGAATTACCCGTTCTGAATTATTTTTATTTTTTTTGCTCGAAAATGATTGACTAAATGTTCTAACACTTCTTTAACCTATCTTCTCCAATTAGTTCTAAATATTTTTGTTGGTTTGAATCCATTGAATATTTTTTTCTTTGATGTCACCTAAAAGGTATTTGCCTGTGTTATTAGAAATAATGTACGAACACTAATAATATGATCTCTAAATAATGATATTTCATAACTGTAATAAAATATTACTTAAGCTAACTATCTATTAAAAGTACTGATCTTTTATATTGAAAAAATTTGAATAGATTGAACATGACATAAAGCTAGTTGTGCATACCCTCTTCAAGCTCTATGACATTATATCAGATTATAATTTTAATTCAATCTTCTTGTAGTTTAATAATATAGGAATAGAAAGATTTAGGAATTACAATAGTCAAATTTGAGAATCTTTTATTAGTACTCTCCTGATCAGAGACGATACTACAATAATTAACTTCGTAGAATTGTCTGGGCACAATATCCTCTATTTTTTGTCTGAGTAAATCATTTCTACGATAAACTCTCAGAAAAGCTAGAGCTAAATTGTTTTCAAATTTCAATTTTCTTTTTTTAGTCGAAAAATTCTTTGTCCCTGCAGATCCCTTCAATAATTTCTGAAAAGAGTAGCATTTTTTATCTTCTGAAGTGTATGAAACGCACTGACATACTTTAGTCTTTAATTTTTTGTACTTCGGTTCTTGTGGTATAAACATTCCTCTTATAAAACCTAAATTATCTGATCCTCCAGTATAATTAAGAATGATTTTCTCTTTATTTCCTTTACTTATTTTATAAATATCTATAATAAACTTAGCTACCCTATCGGTTACGGCCTTATCTTGGAGTGTTCTGTATTGTCCCTTGCCATATTTATTCTGGAAAAATAAACTTTTTGTAAGTTCTGGCTCTGAAAAAATACGGACAATAATATTATCATCCTTATCAAGTTCTTTTAAATATTTTGTTGCGATTTCTTCAATCTTCCAATTCGTAGTTTCAATGAAAGAATTATCTATTAAATCATTTATTTTTTTCAAATACTCTTTCTCTTCTTCTTGAATATTCCAAAGCAACTTATCTGGGTAACCAGAAAAATCATTATATACTTTTATTGTATCTACAACTTTTCTGGCTTCGTCATACTCATTTTTAATTATCAGAGTGTCTGTTTTATCTAATCTAGATATATGAATTTCTCTTTCTACATCTTCTAGTTTTTTCAATGCTCTATCAGCCTTTTTCTTTAAATCCGAACAATCTGAATGGCCTTTCTCATCAATTCTCAAAAGCGTTTGATATAGAGCTTTAGCTTTATAAATAAATCCTTCTTTATCTAGCTCTACTGCTGCATTGTAGGTATTTTGGCAGCCGACATTTATACTAACTTTTTCAAGAAGGTTTCTCATAAAATAATCAAACTCTGAGCTATAGAATATATTTTTGGTTTCTTCTTTAGTTGGAAGAAACTTCATCTCAGAAAAATGTTCAAGTGTATCTCTTAATATTATAGTTTTACGTTCAGAAATATTTCCTTGAGCTTTGTATTTTTCATAGTTCTCAACAACTTTTAAAAAACGAATTACATTAGGGTAACATTTATTAATTTTTTTAATTCTTTTACGCTTACCCTTATCTTTTACTTTGTCAATATCATCAAAATCTTTTAATAAGATTGTCAATGCTTTAAAGTCGCTATATTTATAATAATCTGATAATAATTTAAATATGTCTTCTGGGAAAACTTTCGCATTATACTTTTTCAGCTCTACGACTTGAGATACTACCTTTCCTGTAGAATTTATTAACACTTGTTCATTTTCATACTTTTTCATCAAGTTGTTCACAGATTCAAAAGTTGAAAACGTCATTTGTGTTTTATTCATTTTCTCAAATGAGATTTCCAAATTATTCAAGTCACCAAAATATTCATGAATTAAGCTGGCTTTTTTGTTGATATTCATATTCGCAATCAAGTAGATTTTAAGGGTGTAAAAGTTTCTATCACAACTTAACATAGGTAAAATTGACATAGATGATTCTACACTATCTAGTCTATTATAATATGCTTGAAAAGAACGGAAGCTAATAAATGGAATACTGTCAGAATTCAACTTAGACTCTAACATAGAATTTAGATTATAAGCTTTGTAAGAATTCTCACATAGTTCATTCTCAGAATTTGAAACCCATGCTACAGGATAAAGATAGATTGTCGTATCTATGTTGCTTTGGGCAAGAGACAAATTACTGAGAAATAAAAAGATAATTATTGTCCTTATTATTGTTCCCATATCAACGTTTTTATAGAGCCATCCTTTTTATTTAGAGTAATTATATCGCCTTTTTTCAGATCTAAGATATAATCATTCTCTGATAGCATTTGTTGTATTTCACCGTTTACCCCAAGTGATTCAAATTCAGTTTCATTAAAATTTTGGTAACTATTAAATATGATTTCTTTCGTTTCTACTTGTTCAATTATTTCAGTCGGTTCAATGGGTTCTATTGTTTCTTTTGGTTCTATTGTTTCTTTTGGTTCTATTGTTTCTTTTGGTTCAAAGGGTATAACCGATACAATTAGTTCAGTGGGTTCAATGGTTTCAATGGGTTGAGTTATTTTTCTTTCACCTAAAACAAGCACAGAGAGAAACCCCATGACAGAAAAAAGCACAAAATATATAATGGTGTATGTAGTTTTATTTCTGTTTAGAAATCTTCTAATTGTTTTGGAAATTCCAAAAAGTAGAGAAAATGTATATAACTTCTTCTTCATTCTATATCCAAAAAAAAAGTTTCTTTTATGGGCATAAATAGGTTCATGTAACATTTCTCTTGCCATCAGACGCTGATTTATTCCATATGAGTTCAATTTCATTTGAGAAATTACGGCATCCGAAGAATTTTCTGAACCTTTATTTGTATTTCGCAAAAACATATACGAAAGGAGATAATTAGCAAATAAAAATATAATCAATGTGGTCACATAAGTTAATGCAATTGAAATTATGTGATTGTTTAAATTTCCAAATAAAATAGAAATAAACAAAGGCATGATTGCAAAACTAATTAAGTAGTAGAATCTTATGATATATCTTTTTAGCATTTTAATTTGGTTTCAAGATTGCTTGACTAGTCATTTTTTTGAAATTTCTTGTATTTTCGTATAACATGACTTAAGATGTCATCAATAGCATATAAAATGAAACCTGCAATAATAACAAATTTTGAAATCATATAAATGATTCTAAATGTCATATTTTCAGCATCACTTATAGATGAACCCAAAATCTTTTCTAAGGTTCCTACAGCATATTTTACAAGATAAGTACAAATAATTATTAATCCTAAATCCAGAATCACTGTTATTATCAGGCTTGATATTTCTTTAATTTTTTCAATTTGATCTTCTTTCCAACTCATATATTTAATTAACACCTCAATTTTAAAATAATGGTAACTACACAGCCATTTTATTTCATTGATTATCTGATGGTTATGAAATTTGGTGTGTAAAGTTTCCAGAATTTAGTTTTAAAACAATCATTGAATTTCAGCATTTTATGTATTTACATTTCTTATATGAAACTAAA